>ERZ810710.61-NODE-61-length-35045-cov-10.4867_pt1 | contig 35045 bp, 29 predicted proteins | sample MGYA00520190_ERZ810710 | MGnify/ENA primary metagenome ERZ810710 (study PRJEB31588, sample SAMN03399942) | human gut metagenome | study: EMG produced TPA metagenomics assembly of the PRJNA231909 data set (A prospective, longitudinal analysis of the...
TTACCTTGCGGCTTATAGGGAAAAACGCTGCTGCGGCAGGAAGGAGAACGTACACCATTGGTTCCTCTGCAAGTCTGCGCTGGGTGGGCAAAAACCGTCAACTGCCACGCCCATCCGCGCATCCTTCTGCCACAGAACAGGTGCTTTCCGGAGCCTCTCGCAGCCCCTTTTCCGCATCAGCCGGAACCAAGGTGTAACACACTAGACTTTGCAAGCAAAGTCGTGTGCCAAAGGGGTGCTGCGGCCCCTTTGGAAACCCAAGAGAAACGCCCATCAACTGCACTGCTCGTCCTCGGCCAGTGCGCTGATCCGCTTGCCCATGGCCTTGACCAGAGGAACGACAAGCGCATTCCCCATGGTGAAATAGCGCAGTCGTTCCGGCATCCCGGCTGTCCAATCATCCGGGAAGCCGTTGAGCCGTTCGCACTCGATGGGCGTTAGCGTACGCAGACGTTGGGTCCGTGGGTCTGCGACTACATGGGTGCTGCGGGAAACGGAGCCTTCGCTGGTGAGCATCGTGCGGGCAGGAAGGTCGGAACGATCGGGGAACGCCATGGAGCCTTCCGAAAAGAAATAAGTAGAACCGTTCCTACGGTGGCGGGTCTCCTGCTTTGCGCCCTTGAGATACCGCCAGTGGTCGATGTCGGCAGCGGAAAGAAAATATCGCTCTGCAAGTGGGGTGGTCTCCAACACGGAGCGAAGCGGCTTATATGGGAATTGAAGGGGGATACTCTCGAGGGAATAGAAGCGGCCGTTGACCATAAGCCCGGAGGCATAGAAGTGGCAGGATTGTGCGGCAGACAGATCCTTCAAATCGAGGTAGCGAAACTCATCGAGCCATCCCTCGCTGTATTTCCGTTCAAAACCATACAAGGGAAAGATGGGGGCAAAGAAGCCGTCCTGTAGGAGCAACTGGTGGGCACCCTTCAGACCCTCCACACAGATGAGCTCCGCCGCTTTTCGGAACAGGGCGGTATCGTTTCGGAAGGCAAAGAGAAAGGTGCGCCGCCTGCGCTGTGCTTCGCCATAGTCGGCGGCATTTATCACCCGCCATTCAACGGCATAGCCTGCTTCATAGAAGCACCGCAGGATGATGGAAAAATCACGCCCTTTTTGCCATGCCGGAGATTTGATGAGCCGGTCTACGTTTTCCAAAAGGACATAGCGAGGCTTGTGTGCCCGTAGGATAGCGTTGATCTCCCACCAAAGAACGCCCTTCTTCCCTTCTATTCCCCGTGCGCCCTTTTTGGCGATGGAGTAGTCCTGACAGGGAAAGCCACCGACCAAAAGGTCATGTGGAGGGATGTTCCCTTTGGCGGTCACGATGTCCTGACAAACGTGTTCTGGGCGATGCCCGAAATGCCGTTCATAGCAATCGAAAGCAAATTGCGCCTGCATGGATGGTTCCCACTGGTTTGCCCAGACAGTCTGAAAGTTGGCAGAAGCCTGTTCCAGTCCAAGGCGAAACCCACCGACTCCGGCAAAAAGCTCAACGACACGAATCTTCTCCATGACAGGCACCTCGTAACGTGTTAAGAAGAAACAAGAAGGATTATAAGGTTTTTCGGAAGTTTTTGTGTGAGAGCGTGATTACCAAGCAGTTCTTATCTCTGCAAATTCATTTTTATCTTGCCCGATTCTCTGCCACCGAAGCAGAATATCCTTCATGTATTCAGAAAGTTTTTCGGTAGACAGTTTTCTAGATAATCTGACCGCATTCCTGCGGATATCTCCCTTTTCTGATGCACTCTCTATGGTATCATTGGGGCCAATAGTGCTTCGGTCAAGCAACTGTGCAAGGCCAGTTGTAATCAACTCTAGTTCTTGAGTATCAAGAATAGTGGCGGCTAATGTGATGAACTGTAACGCATGGACAAGTTGCTGTGAGCCGCTCCAGGCGCCCCACATAATCTGCTGAGCTGCAATTCCGATACCAAGATGAATTTCCTCTTTGGAAAACAAATCTTTTTCCGGGTGGCAGATTGCAGTAGCGAGAGTTTCGTAGACATAATAAGTGCGTTCTTTGCTTGTGGAATGGATGGAGCGTTCGAGTTCTTTCTGAAACGAAAATCCCCATTCCAATATGGAGTAACAAAAATGTTCTAGTCCGCAATGTCGGATATTACGATCATGGCATTCATTCAGGATGCTTTCTATAACTTTTTTGTCATTCTCAGTAGGTGTCCAGCCGTTTTGACTTGATAAAAGGAGCCATAAGGTATGCAGTGCTTCATAAGTTATCGTAATAGAAAAGTTATCGATCTCCGAAGTTTGTGCATGAGCATCAATATCTTTAAGTAGGCTGGAAAGTTGATTGGAAATCGACAGCAAAATGGTAGTGATTTGTGTCGAATCAAAAGCGTCTGTCTGATCAAGAGAAAATCTCGATAGTGACCAGAGAATGCCACGGTATTCCGGAGTATGTGATAAAATGTCTGAAGTTGATACGATTTGGCTGACTAGCGTTTCACGAAGCCAGCGGAACTCTTCTTCTTTTGGCTGTGCCGGCAGATCAAGACAAAGGGTAGGTCGCCAATGTTTCGGAAGGCGAATATTACCGTTGCTCCAGATATAATTGCCTAACTCTATTTTCTGAGAAGTGGTTAAAAGGCTCTGTTGATTGCAATAAATTAGTCGCTCCAGAAGATTCTCTGTATCCTCACTTTTTTCCAGCATAGAAATCCAGTTTGAGATTTCAGGAAACGGAGTCTTTGGGCTATCGTGCTGATGCTCAGTAGAGGTGGGCGGTAAGAGACTAAAAGGTTCCGGAGAATCGAAAGGACTTTTTCCTTGTTTGATTGGAAAAGACAGCAATGTTCGTAACATCTCATCACGCTTTGTAACTGGATAAATAGGAAGGAGGCGCTTCATTAGTGAAGAAATTTTAGGATAGCATTTCTTATTTTCAGAACAGCAAATGTTTTTCAGAAGATTTAGGAGTTTTTCCATTACATCATCAGAGCATTTGCTGCAAAGTCTGGACAGCACCTCAGGAAGTACATTTGCTGCACGTTTGGAAAAGGTACCATCCTTTGGCCAGTCAGCAGCAGGAAAGTCGGCATCAGCTCGTTCTAAAGCACTAATATAAAGCTGACAGAACAAATCGGCATCCTCTTGAGTCCAAGTGCTGAGAAGACTGCGCGTGAGTGTCTTTTCTACAGTCTTTTCGGCGTCGGCGCGGACGAGTGTCAAAATTGCTGTATCAGGATAATATCGCGCTAGACGTTCAGCCGCTCCACCAGCGGCTTTGTTATCGGAGTACGTATGTCCAATTCGGAACGGAATACCAGTTTCATCACGAAAGCGCAAGAAAGTAAGTGCACTGATTACATTCTTGTCATCGCCGAAAATAGTAGTTGAAGAAGTAACACCGAAATCGAAGTCCGCATTTTTCTGGTGGGTTTGGAAGAAAGTCCATTCTGCCTCTAAGCGAGGTATAAAGCCCATGTTCTCATCCTCCCACGAAACCTCATACTGTCTGTGAAGCACTTGACGCTGCCGGTTTACGAATTTTTGGACTTCCTGATTTTCTGGCATCGGTTCACCGGGAGAGTTGGCAAAATGCTCGGCTTGTGTAATGTAATCCAATAACTCCATTATGGCACTTTCCAATGACAAAAGAAATCGGTCAGGTATCGATTGATGTGCTAACCGCTTCCGCAGATTTTTAATGGCGCTTTGTAGAAGTACTGTGGCTACGTTGGTATCCGAATATTCGGCCAGAAGTCCAGCTTTACGTAGTGCCCACAGAGTCATATTGGGAGAAACGGCCCATTCGTCTAAGTCCTTTTTGAGCTGATTAAACTCATATTGTGAGGCGTGGTAAAGACAGCATTCCCATTTGAACTCGTTTCGTTGCTCTTGTGTGAAGTATGGCTCACAGGCAATCAATTCATTGCGTTGCTTTTCCCATTTTTCTGCGTTGCCATCAATTCGGAAAGTCCGAAGGAGAGAAAGCAAGACGGAAATCTTTTTCTCACTATGCTCATCCGGATGTCGTTCTAGGATTTTTTGGTAGCATTTTATCGTGGAATCAAAAAGGGGAAGAAGCGTCTTTGAGTATAACCAGTCGTATTCATACAGATACTCCAGCTCATGTTTGAAATCGATAGACTCCTTCTTACAATAATGCCATAAATGCTGCTCCGCAGGGGAAAGAATGAAACTTCGCAGTTGGGTACGTCTATCTTCCGAAAGGAAAAGTACGTTCGGCAGAGTTTTGTGATTTTTTTGGAGGACAGGGAGAACGTCTTTTATAGGTAGATAACGTTGCGGTCGAGGAATCGGAACATCACTATCCATCAGAAAAGTTGGTTTTTCGGCATAAATCTCAATGGGGTGCGGTTTCCAGTTGCGCCAGCCATCCTGAGAGGCAAGATACTGCTTCCAGAGATATTCGAGAGCTTTTTGGTAAATTTCATATGGCGTTTTAGCAGCAGGGAAGCATTCTTGCAACTCCACGATGATAATGTTTCGTTTATAGAATCGTTTCCGATCCACATCCGAAATGTGCTGATGCGTCAAAAGATACATCTGCGGTGCATTATCCTCGCCTAAATTATCTCGGATCCAGCCGACCCATTTGTTGAAATTAGGGTCATCTCCAGAAAAGCCAATGAGGCAAAGTGTGTTTTCCAGTAAAGACTGTTGTACAGTGTTCACAAAGGGAGCAAACTTTACCGGATAAGTCCGATAGTCTTCCGACGTGATGATGAACGGATGCTGCGAAGGAAAAGAACCATGGAGCTTGACGATTCGTGTGGCACCGGAAGTGCCGACCAAATCGCTCTTGTTGGTGATAACCGTAAACACCTTTTCCGGAAGCGCTTCAGCAGCTCGCTCCAAAAGGGTATCGTAATTTGTTGTAAAAACGTCACTCCACGGCAACCGTAGCAGGTCGCTATGGAGTTGCGATGGAAGGTAGTCGGCGTCCCGGATATTGTCCAAAAGCAACTGGTCTAGTTCGTGGCGTCCATAGGCAATTTCTACGTTTTCTGCGAGAGTAAGTGAGTCAAGCTGCTGGTCATCAAGGCCGAGTTTTTCCCTGAATTTTGTTGCAAGGTCATTCCACAACGGCATAGCTGGCACATCCGATGTTACCTTATCAGCATTGAGACTGAAGCCGGCTCCAACAAAAAGAGCAGCATGGTTTTCCTGCAAATGCTGGCTGATGATGTTTAGATACTGTTTTGCATTTTCGACCATAAAATAACATCTCCCCGTTTGAATTTCTGTAACTATTGTACCATAAGAGAAAGAAGTTGAAAATACACAGAAAACACTATTGTAAACAGAAATCCGGGATTTTCAAACCGTTTCGGTCTAAAAATCCCGGATTTTGTATCAATATTATAGCGAGACTACTTTACATATCTCTTGCGGTCCATTTATAATATATTCAATAACTGTTTGCCCATCTCAGTGATGAGGGGAACGACCAGAGCGTTGCCCATGATGAAGTAGCGCTGACGCTTGGGCATCTCGGTATCCGTCCAGCCAGTCGGGAAACCGTTCATGCGCTCACATTCCTCCGGCAGCAGGATACGCAGTTTCCCGGTCTTGGGGTCGGTGATTGCATGGGAACTGCGGTTCTTGGTGCCCTCACTGGTGAGCATCGTGCGACCGGGACGGTCAAGCGGGTCCGGGAATGCAATAGGGCCTTCCGAGAAGGTGTAGGAGAAACCGGTTTTGGAAGTACGTTCAATGGTCTTAGAACCCTTCATGTATTTCCACTTTTCCAGATCCTCGTCCTCGATAAAGTAGCTCTTGTCCACATCGCCATCGACAACGATCTCGCGGAGGGTCATCGGTTCTTTGCTCTGAGGGACGGCTTCCAGCGAAAGGATGCGTCCATTGTACAGCACACCACTGTTGTAAAAAGCGGCTTTGAACCGCTTGGTCACATCGACTGTATCGGTGTACTCGGTAAAATCCACCTTGGTGATTTTCCTGGGGTCTGCCAATTCGGAATAGACTGGGAACGCCTTGGCAAAGAAACCTTCGTTCGTCAGCCAAGTGCGGTCTTTATTCTCGCCATCGGCCAAGTAGGAAGTCAGGTGCTTGTATTGCGGCGTGGTGTTTTTGAAGGCAAAGATGAAAGTGCGCCGTCTGCGCTGCACCCAGCCGTAATCGGCAGCATTGATAACGCGCCATTCGACACCATAGCCTTCTTCCTGTAGACATTTCAGGATGATGCCAAAATCACGGCCCCGCTGGGATGCAGGAGATTTCAGCAGGCGATCCACGTTTTCCAGCAGGACATAGTTCGGATGATTCTTCTGGATGATCTTATAGATAGACCACCAGAGAACGCCTTTTTTGCCTTCGATGCCCTTTGCGCCTGTGCTGGCAACGGAATAGTCCTGACATGGAAAACCGCCCACCAGAAGGTCGTGCGGCGGCACTTGATCGATAACAGTGGCGATATCTGCATTCACACAGTGGGAATCCTCGCTAAAATTTTTGTCGTAGCACTTATAAGCCCATTGACCAGCTTGGCCGGGTTCCCATTGGTTTGCCCAAATCGTCTTAAATCTTTCGGAACAACGCTCTAATCCAACGCGGAAACCGCCGACGCCGGCAAATAGCTCCACAACACGAATATCGCTATTTGCTGACACTTTCATAACACCTCATTCTGTGATATACTTAAACATAAGTATACACTTTTTTGAGGAAAAGATCAACCTCTAATTTTGTGGGTTTTGATCTTTTCCACCTAAAATCATTATAGCGGAAAACCGAAAAAAGATCAACCCCTAAAATTGGAGGGTAAATCATGGAACAGCGAAAGTACAAGACCAAGCAGGAAGTTCTCGTTCGCGGACAGGAAGCGGTAGGTAAAACGCTGGGCGAGATTGACAAGACTGGACGTATCGCAACGGGCAAAGGTGCCGTCGGTACCGTTGTGGAGGAAAGCTGGTTTGGGTATAAGCCCAACAGCAGACCGACTCCCGATTTTGAGGAAGCGGGCGTTGAATTGAAGGTGACGCCCTATCGACAGACCCCTCGTGGCATTCAGGCCAAGGAGCGGTTGGTCTGCGATATGCTGAACTATGATGAGGAATACTACAAGACCTTTGAGACCAGTGCGTTCTGGATGAAGTGCGCTTGTATGCTGCTGATGTCCTATGAGCACCGGGATGGGGTGCCCAAGGTCGACTTTACAATCGACAAGGCAGTGCTATTCCAGTTCCCGGACGAGGATCTGGAGGTTATCCGCAATGACTGGAAGATCCTGATGGATAAGATCAAGGCAGGACAGGCACACCTGATCAGTGAGGGTGATACCATGTATCTGGCAGCGTGTCCGAAGGGTCGCAACTCGCAGGATACCCGGTCACAGCCGTTCAGTCCTATCTCTGCCATGAAGCGGGCGTACTCGCTGAAGTCCAGCTACATGACGCAGATCCTGCGGCGGTATATCTTCGGCGATGAGCCCTGCGAGAAGATCATCAAAGACCCGGCAGTATTAAGGACGAGCAGCTTTGAGGACTGGTTCAGCGCAAAAGTGCGGCCTTATGTGGGAATGAGCAGGACGGAACTTAAGGCACGGCTGGGCGTGGAAACGAATGCCAAGAACCTCAACGAGCTTTTAGTGGCAGCAATGCTTGGCGTGAAAGGGCATCTGTCGAACACAGAGGAATTCCAAAAGGCAGGTATCCAACTCAAGACCATTGCCATTGAACCGAATGGCAGTATAAAAGAGAGTATGTCCTTCCCCGTGATGAACTTCTGTACGATGATGAACGAAACGTGGGAAGAGTCTGCGCTCTATGACCTTCTTGCACCGACCAAATTCCTGTTCATTATTTTCCAAAAGTCGAAGGACGGCGAGTGCTACTTCCAGAGGGTGAAATTCTGGAATATCTCAGCAGAGGATCTGGAAGAGGTACATCGTGTGTGGCAGCGCACGGTCGATACCCTGCGGGAGGGCGTTCACATCTGGAAGGATGCCAGCGGGCGGAACCGCAATAACTTGCCCAAGGCATCGGAAAGCCGCGTGGCTCACGTTCGTCCCCATGGAAAGGACAGCACGGACACGGCTCCCCTGCCCACTGGAGGCACGATGACGAAGCAGTGCTTCTGGCTGAATAATTCGTATGTTGCGAAGCAAATAAAGGAAGTATAAAAATGGCCGGATATGTTTTTGCTATTGGTGGGGATACCGAGATAATAAGAACCTGTGCCGAACGTGGAATTTACTCGACCCGGTTGAATAGCTTGACTTCAAGGCCGTTTGAAGCAACTTTGGCGGATTATATATCTATGAAACCGGGAGATAATGTTTACTTTTTTAGTGACCGTAAAATATATGGTATTGGCGAATTGGTCGCAGTCGGCCCAGACTGCAAATATTCAAACTTCCCGGATTCGTCAGCCTGTGAGTCGGTCGCTTATGCAGATGTAAAAGATGATTTGCTGGTCGATTCTGGTTCGGACAGTATTTGGTATCGGTGGTTATGCACTTTTAAGGCGGCACCATACTTTTTTGAAGAAGGCATCGACACTGATGAGGTATTGGTCTATAAGCCAGACACATTCAAAATGCTTCGTGCTTTTTGGAAGGTCTCTTTTATCAAACTCGGCGATGAAGAAAATGAATCCCTGAGAGAAATTTTCCTGCTGCGGCACCAGAACGAAATGATAACAGGTCAGCATATCTGGGAAAGAGATGATACCGTACATGACTCGCTGCGTTTACGTGACTTGAATAGATATTTGATCGCACCGGAGAGTCTGCTGCGTAACGGAGTGAGAGCAGGTAGAGTAAAACATGAGATGGCATTAGAAGCAGCCGTCGTTTATGATCTATGCCATGAAAGAATCGCAGATTTAGGTCGATGGGATTATGTATCACATCAGGTGATAGCATCCCCTTTTAAGCCAATCGACTATATGGATAAAATCGATGTGCTTGCCGCAAGATATTTGACGAACACAAAGATAACGTGCAAATATCTTACAGTTGAACTGAAAAAGGATGAAGCAGAAAAATCGACAATCGATCAAATACTGAAATATGTCGATTGGGTATGCACAGAATATGCGTACGGTGACTATGAAATGATAGAAGCCTGTATCATTGCAGCCGGTTATGAGGAAGGTATGGACAGGTACTATCGAGAAGTAGTTCAGCGGCATTATACACAGGGAAGTCACCCGGTTCGCAACAAGCAATGGAATGATTTAAAGCTCCTGAAATATACCTGCGTTGATGGTGAAATCGTTTATGAAGATGTGACACCACCTCTACGTTGACAAAAATTAAATGAAACATCCTAAATCGTATGATACGACCCCGGAAACATCCGAGCGAATGTCTCATGTCCACTTAAAACAAGGAAAAGCCGAGGTGCTTTTAGCAAAACGCCTATGGCATCTCGGCTTCCGATACAGATTGAATGACAAACGACTTCCCGGTTCGCCAGATATTGCTATCTTGAAGTACCGTATTGCTATCTTCGTGGATGGCGAGTTTTGGCACGGGCAAAACTGGGAAGAACGCAAGCCAAAGCTGAAGCGCAACCGAGAATACTGGATAGCCAAAATCGAGGAGAATATCGCACGGGATGTTCGGAATGATAAGGACTTAAAGGCGAGAGACTGGTATCCTGTTCGCTTCTGGGAAAAAGATGTCTTAAATGATTTGGATGAATGTACGTCAGCGATTCTAGAATTGGTCGAATATCAACGAGAAGAAATTTTAGACAATATGATAGAAAAACGGTAGTGAGTTGGAGAGCAGCTATTATGGTGGAAATCCAAAATTATGATGGTTGGAATGAATATGAAGGCGCTGCTGAGGGAAGTGGTAGAAGCGAAAAATGCTGGTTGATAAATGAAAACAGTACCCTTCCCCCAATAGGACTCTTTAAATTTCCTAAAATAGATCCAGCTATAAAAAGTGAAACGACTGAACATATTTCAGAACATTTAGCACATAGGATAGGAATGATACTTGGGATTCCAACGGCTGAGGTGGATATAGGTGTTTACCATGGCCGAATAGGAAGTATGAGCTATTTGGTGAATAAAAAAGATCAGATATTGAAAGAGGGAATAGGATTTATATCGGGCATCTATCCGCAGTATGATGCAAATAAGATGCAAGATTTAAATGATGGTAGATATTATTGCCTTGACCATATTTTTACAGCAACAAATGGGATTATATCTCGTAATGATATACTTGAAATGATTGTGTTTGATTTTTTGATAGGGAATGCAGATCGACATCAAAGTAACTGGGCGATTCTAGAATCAAACATAAGAGAAAGTCAAGAAAAACATATAACTCAACGCTGCCCACTATATGATAATGGATCATCGTTGTGCTGTTATGTAAATGAGACCCAATATGGAAACCTACTGGGAAAAGATGCGGGACCCTTTAATGCGCTGGTCGATTCAAAATCGAGGTCTGCGATTAGAATTGATGGAAATAAAAAAGGAAGACCAAAGCATAGTGAAATGGTAAAATATCTTTTGGACAATTATTCGGAAACAAGAAATATTTGCGAAAAAATTATAAATACACTTACCGAATCACGAATTGATTCTTTGATGGATGATTATCAAATCGAATTACTTCCAGAGACAAAGAATATAATAATACGTAAATATTTAAAACGTAAAATACAACTGCTAGATACAATCGTGGACAGGAGCTGTGAGTCAGATGGAGAATAAGAAGCAAGACTTTCTGTATATTGTGTGGAAAAATCCTGCAAGCCGACGAAACTATATTGTTGGACAATTAAGCTTCAGCAATGTCTACCATTTTTGTTATAGTAATGAATATCAAGATGCATTAAAAAGTGGATGGAAGGGATTGGAAGCGTTTCCGAATTATAAAATCGATTATGAAAGTAAAGAATTGTTCCCGATTTTTGCGAGCAGACTTCCTGACCCAAAACGCAGAGATATTAAAGAGATTCTTGAAAAGTATGAAATGACGGAGTATGATCCGTATGAACTTCTCAAAAGAAATGGAGGAAGACTGCCTATTGATAATTACGAATTTATCTGTCCTATTTATAAAAATGAGAAGACGCAAAAGATTCAATTGGAGTTTTTTGTGATGGGTGTAAGACATTTGGTGGGGTGCGATGGAAAAAACTGCACCAAACTGTTGGATTTGACTGCTGATACGCAATTGTATTTAAATCCGGAGCCCCAAAACAAGTACGATCGATATGCAATCCAGATTGTAACAAAAGATAAGAAATTGCTTGGGTATGTCCCTAGGTATTACAGTGAGCAAATTTTTAATATTCTTATCAGTGGGACATCTTATTTCTGTAAAGTAATCGAAGTGAATGGAGAAGGTGTGTGCGCGGAATGTATTAAAGTGAGATTGAAAATTCCGAACGATAATATGGAATAAAAATGAAAAAGATTACATCAAGGTTTATAAAATAAAAGGGACACCTACAACACCGTGGTGCTGTCCGATGTCCCTTAACGACTGATTTTATCGTTGTCCGCCAACCTCAGGCTCATGCGTCCTGCATCAGATTGGATTTTAGGTGTCAGCCTCACCAGCGGAATGACGTCCACTTTCCTATTTATATTATAGGACATTCGGGCATAATCCGCAATGATTCGTGCAAAAATAATTCTGAATTTTGGGAAAATGGGCGGGTTTCATTGATTCGTATGCTTTAGTGTTACTGTTTTGAATGGTGAAAATTCTTGATTTCGTGTGAAATCCAGCTTTCAAAAATCTTGTTTTCGTGATTGATAGGGGCGACGGAAAGCAATCAATCTTCCAGCCTGCCGTGCTCACATCCCAGCGACAGGTAGTGCTCCATCTCCCCTCTCAGCACCATCTGGGCATACTCCAAGGGCTTGTTATAGAGCAGCCAATCCAGTTCTGCCCGCTGCGCTGGTGTGTTGCCGTACTCGTCTTCGACGGCGATGCAGTCGATGGCAAGAGTGGTGCCATCCTCGAACCGGGCTTCCACCCGGTTGGTGTCCATATTGAAGCGGCAGGAAAGTAATTTCATCATAGTCGTATCCTCCAAGACTTGATTTATGGTGTGCGGTCACTCGAACCAATGCCGTCAAGCCGTTGTCGGATGAAGTTTTTTTAGTTTGTCTGGGAGTAAGTGCACGGTTTCTGCACGGTTTTTGCACGGTTTCAAAACGTGCAAAGGGTGCAAATCGTTGCAAAATCGGACAAAGGGTGCAGAAACTCTAAGCTCAAAACTTGCGATGTATCGCTGATAAATAACGTTAAAACGTAACTTCCAAAAATTGAGGGAATCGCCCGGCGTGCGCTACGAATCAGTAGGCCGGGGGTTCGAGTCCCTTCCATCGCACCAGAAAATGCCGTGAAATCGAAAGATTTCATGACTTTTTTGTTTTTTCGGCAGAGGCTGCACACACTTGCACACTTTCTGCACACTTTACAAAAAAGCCATGAACTCTTTGCATCGCTTGCACAGCGTGTATTTCGCTGCACAAAAAAGAATCTTTTACGCGAAGAGCACCCGCGTCAGCTCGCGGCGCTCCTCTGCGTCCATCTGTCGGATGGCTTCAAGAATCATTTTACCCGTGATTTTTGTTGCCACTGGCGTTTTGTTTTCCGGGGGTTCCTGCGGCTTTGCACCTGCTACGTCTTGCGTGTAGAAGTCGGCTTCGATCTTCTCGGTCAACTCCAACCGGGGTTTGTCCTGCGTGTGGGCGTAGGTGTTCACCAGCATATCCGCACTGGCGTGTCCTGTGGTCCCCTGCACCGCCTTGATGTCGCCGCCGGAGATCATCAACTGGTAGGTGGCACTGGAATGCCGCAGACCGTGAAAGACGATGCGCGGGAACTCCGGGTGTGCGTCCTGCCATTTCAGGAACTTTTTGCGGATGAGCACCGGCTCCACCGCCAGACCGTTGGGTAGCCGCAGCAGCATCCCGCTGTTGCGGTACCGCTCCGGGTCGAGGGCTTCTTCCCTTTTCAGCCGTTCCAGCCACTGCTTCAGCTCCTCCCGCAGGGCGGCGGTCATGAAGATGGTGCGGCAGGACGGGAGAACGTACACCATTGGTTCCTCTGCAAGCCTGCGCTGAGTGGGCAAAGACCGTCAACTGCCATGCCCATCCGCGCATCCTTCTGCCGCAGAACAGGTGCTTGCCGGAGCCTCTCGCAGCCCCTTTTCCGCATCAGCCGGAACCAAGGTGTAACACACACGACTTTGCAGGCAAAGTCGTGTGCCAAAGGGGGGCTGCCTCTCGCCTGTCGGCTCGGTCAGGTGCTTCAAAATGTGCTGCATTTTGAGGTCGCCACTGGCGACCCGCACCCCTTTGGAAACCCAAGAGAAACGCCCATCAACTGCGCTGCTCGTCCCCAGCCAGTGCGCTGATCCGCTTGCCCATGGCCTTGACCAGAGGAACGACAAGCGCATTCCCCATGGTGAAATAGCGCAGTCGTTCCGGCATCCCGGCTGTCCAATCATCCGGGAAGCCGTTGAGCCGTTCGCACTCGATGGGCGTTAGCGTACGCAGACGTTGGGTCCGTGGGTCTGCGACTACATGGGTGCTGCGGGAAACGGAGCCTTCGCTGGTGAGCATCGTGCGGGCAGGAAGGTCGGAACGATCGGGGAACGCCATGGAACCCTCCGAAAAGAAATAAGTAGAACCGTTCCTGCGGTGGCGGGTCTCCTGCACGGAGCGGAGCAGCTAAAATGCAAAACAGACCAAACCTATTTGTACCGGTTTGGTCTGTTTTGTCATAAAATCAGAACGGAGAAAGATTCTGAAAAAGTGGGATCTGTCGGTAAAGATGAAAATCAGAAAGGGCGAAATCTGCCGCAGAGACGTCCTGACGGATAGAGCTGCCGGTATAGCCCAGCACGGTACAGCCGGCGGCTTTTCCGGCACGGATGCCTGTGGGAGAGTCCTCGATGACCAGACAATCGCCGGGGGCAAGCCCCAGAAGCTGCGCTGCCCACAGATAAGGTTCTGGATCGGGCTTGCGCCGAGTGACCATGTCACCACAGACCACCACATCGAACTGTGAGACCAGATGCAGGCGGTCGAGCGCGGTCAGAATGAGCTGTGACCGGGTAGAGGAGACTACGCCGGTGCGAATGCTCTGTGCGCGAAGCGCAGAGAGAAACTCCCGCAGACCGGGCTGTGTGTGCAGGTCGGCACCGTTTTCGTAGTAGTTGCCGTGGCGTGTGCGTTCGGCCTGCAGTTGCTCCAGAGTGACCGGCGTTTCTGCCCGCTTCAGCAGTGCCTCAAGCAGAGAAGGATCATTGATGCCCACCAGTGCGCTCCGATCTGCGTCTGTCAGCCGGACCCCAAAATGCGCAAGAGCAGCGGCAAGATAGTCGGCGTTCCGTTCCTCGGTATCGGCGATCACACCGTCAAAGTCAAAGAGGACGCATCGGATCGGCATAAAAAGCTCCTTTTCACTCTGCGAGGATCTTGCGTGCACACTTCTGAATGTCGGCGATCTGAGCAGCGGTCAGGTCGGCAAAGTCGCTGTTTTCCATAGAGCAGTTGGAGTCCTGCACATAGATCACCTTGGTGTCTTTCTGCGTGATGGAGTAGAACCAGCACTCAGCGGGAACATTGTATACCTTGCCCTGCTGCATGGGGGTCAGCTCGATATTCTTGAAGCTACCGCCCTCGCGCTCGGCGGTGATGAGGATTGCCTTACCAGCGGCAAGGATGAACTGCTCGTCGGTGGAGTGATGAACCTCCAGATGAGCGATGCCGGCAATGTCGTTGTCAGGCTTCCAGTTCTTGATGCAAACCAGCCATTTGGGGTTCTTATAAACGCAGAGGATGCCTTCCGCGTTGTTTTCATACTGATAAGGTCTCATGAAAATGCCTCCTGTTTTATTTTACAGTTCGGTGCGTCCCACGATGGGGGTTCCGTAGCCGAATGCGCCTTCCTTGGTGCACATTTTTGCAGCAAATGCTGCGCCGATCTGCATGGCTTTCTGCAGATGCGCGGCGTTTTCTTCTTCGGTGCCTTCCAGCAGAGCGCCGCTCTTGGAAGACTTCAGCAGCGAGCAGAGGAAAGCGGCAAAGTAGGAGTCGCCGGCACCCATGGTATCAATGACGTCATCTGCGTGCACGGCGGAGGCGTAGTAGGTCTTGCCGTTGTACAGCACATAGGAGCCGTCCTCACCGATGGTGCCCAGCACGATGGAAACGCCGTGGTCGGCGGCCTTCTGCATCTCGCGGGCGCGGTCCTCGGCACTCAGGTGTGCGCAGGACAGGATGGCCACGGTGACATAGGGGCAGACCTTTTCCAGATAGGCGTCGGTCCATCGGGTGGAAAAGTCATAGGCGATGGGCACGCCGGCCGTGTGCAGGAAGGGAAGTTCCTCTTCAATATAGCTGTTGAGGTTGGTGTAGATCAGGTTGAAGCCTTTGATGTACTCCAGATCTTCCTGCGTGAAGTCGAAGCTGTGCTCTTTGGCGACGCCGCCCTTGTTGGAGCCAAGAAAGACGCGGTCGTTGCCCTTGAGCGTGACCATGGCAAAGCCGTTTTCGCCCTCAAAATGGCGGCAGCGGCTGATGTCGATGCCCAGCTCGTGCAGGATCTTCTGGTTGTAGGCAGCGACCTCATCGCTGCCAAACTTGCCCAGATAAGCGGAAGGCACACCGTTTGCTGCGGCATAGGCGCAGGTGTTGACGCACTGGCCGCCGGGGTACATCTTCCCACGGGAGAGGTATTTGTCACACACATTATCGCCGATGGCGATGATCTTGACTGCGCTCATCGTATCAGATCCTTTCCGTCTGTATCAGTATGCGACCTTCCACATATAGCGGCGGGTGGTCAGCGGATGCTGGCGGGTCTCAGCGAGGGCGTGATTGTAGATGGGATAGACATTGTTGAACAGAGAGTGGTTGAAGTAGTCCACGACAGCGGGATCGATGACCGACAGGCCCAGCTCCTTGGCGTCCAGCACCTCGATGCGCTTTGCATAGGTGTGCAGGAACTTGAGGCAGCGCTCGTCCAGCTCACGAGTAGAACCCTCGGACACCTGAATGACGAAGGGGGTGTTGGCGTCGGTGACCTCGAAGGGACCATGGAAGAACTCACCGGTGTGGATGGTGCCGGAGTGGATCCACTGCATCTCCATGAAGATGCAGATGCTCTCCATGTAAGCGGCACCGTAGCCTGCGCCGCTGCCCATGGTGTAGATGACGGAGTCGTTCTTGTACTCCTCGGCAAAGTCCAGAGCGCGCTGGGCCACATGAGCGCGGGCCTTTCGGATCACGGTGGTGATCATGCCGGCACCCTGCTGGAACTTATCGTAGTTGCTGTAGCCCTCGGTCTGATTCAGCAGCTCCACGGCGACCTGCAGGGCGCACATGGTCTTTTCACCGGCGTAGTCGATGTCACCGGCGAGGTGATCCGGGCTGGCGTCGAAGGAGTAATGGATGATGTAATCGCCGAACTCGATGATCTCAGACTCTTCCAGCCAAGTCAGGATGATGACAGCAGCGCCCATCTCCTTGCCCAGCTTTGCAGCGGCAATGGTCTCGGGGGTGTTGCCCTTGTGGCAGGCAAGGCAGATGATGGAGTTCTTGCCGAAATCGCGGGGCGTGCTGTGGACGAACTCGTTGCTGCTCACCCAGCCGGACTTCAGCGTCAGGCTCTCGCGCTCCATAAAGGTTTTTGCAGGGTACAGAGCACCCAGAGAGCCGCCGCAGCCCACGAAATAGATGTTCTTGACGCCGCCCTCGTCCTTCTTGTTCTCCAGAATTTCAGCGACGATGGCCTTGATGTCAGTGTACTTGTAATGCATTGTATTACCCTCCTGCATTTCATATTAAGCTATCTCGATTTCTTCCGGTCGTTTCCGGAAGAACTTTCCTTGCCATGATGATAATACAAAGCAATACAAATGTCAATACCGAAAATAGGGCAAAAATATTGTGCATTTTTTACAAGGAACGAAACGAAATGTGGCCGGCTTCCTATATAAACAGGGGGCGCTGGAAAACGGCCCTGCACAGATGCAAGGGAGAAAAATTTGTTTTTCCTCTTTACGCACGGATAAAACTTATATATAATAAGTTTGTATTGTAACATATTTGCGGGGCACGCAAAAGAGTAAATTGAAAATAAACCGTATTTCGTGATAAAAATAAGAACGGGAGAATATACCATGAGTTTGGATAATACAATTTCAACGCCGCTGTTTCAACAGCTCGCTGCAACACTGCGTGCGGCTATTGATGCGGGCGAGTATCCCCCGGGCAGCCGCCTGCCAACGGAAAATGAACTCTGCGAGCGCTATTCGGTCAGCCGCGTCACGGTGCGTAAAGCACTGGATGAGCTGTCTCAGGGAGAATTTCTGGTGCGCAAGCCCGGCAAGGGCACGTTTATTGCGGAAAAGAAGATCCAGAGAAAGCTGGATGGCGTGCTGAGCTACACCAATATGTGCCATATGATGGGATACCAGCCCGGCGCAAAGACGATCAAGATCGCACTGGAACAGCCCACGGAGGAAGAACGGGGGCAGCTTGGGCTGAAAAAGGACGAACAGATGCTGGTTGTGGAGCGCCTGCGCCTTGCGGACGGCAGACCGATGCTGTTGGAGACCAGCAAATTTCCGGAGAGCTTTTTCTTTCTGTTCAATGCAGATCTGACCAATACCTCTCTGTATGAGACGATCCGAAAGGAAACAGGCATCGTATTCACACGCTCAGACAAAGTCCTTGAGATCGTGTTTGCGAACCATCAGGAGGCCAAGTATCTGGATGTGGTAAAGGGCTACCCGCTGCTGTCCATCAAGAGCGTGGTGCACGATCAGAGCGGGGAACACTGCTATCTGAGCCGTCAGCTCTGCATCGCGGATAAGTTTAAGCTCATGGTCTGAGCTGTCAAAGATGAGCACAGAAAAAGGCGTACCTGTGTATAAAAATAAAAAGAGAGCGTCCCTGAAGCAGAATTTCAGGGGCGCTCTCTTTTTGTATTATAGAAGTAAGAGACAAAACGGGAGCAAATGAGGGCAGAAGAATACAATGATTTGGTAGTGATTCACAAAACAATGGCACGTTGATAGGATGTTTTGACGAAAATGCTGGAATACTGTTGACAAGGCGGTACTTGCATTGTATTATTGCATCATGATACAAAACAATACATTGACGATGGCGGGAAGCCCTCCCGGTGTTCGGTAGTGTATTGCGGCGTGATCTGATGCAGGCGCGCAGCATTCGATCAGAATTGAACATTCACCTGAAGTTATGCCTGAAGGAGGTATATCTCATGTTTTGGATCGAGCTACTCATCGTTCTGGTGATGATCTTCATCGGAACCCGCAAGGGCGGACCTTTCATGGCACTTGCCGGCGGTATCGGCATGTTTATCCTGACGTTCTTCCTGCACGTTTCCCCTTCTGACCCGCCCATCACCGTCATCCGCATCATGATCGCGGTTATTCTGGCGGCATCTGCAATGCAGGCTGCGGGCGGTCTGGACTACATGGTCCGGCTTGCTGAGAAAATCCTGCGGAAACACCCGGAGCACATCACTGTCCTTGCTCCGGTCATCGCTTACATCTTCACCTTTATGTGCGGCACCGGCCACATCGTTTACAGCCTGCTGCCGGTCATCAATGAGATCGCCATGGATACGGGCATCCGGCCGGAGCGCCCTATCTCGGCTACCGTCGTCGCATCCCAGAATGCCATCACCGCCTGCCCCATCTCTGCGGCTACGGCAGGCGTCCTCGGTCTGATGGTCTCCTACGGCAACATCAACCTGTTCAATCTGCTGCTGGTCTGTGTGCCCGCAACGCTGCTTGGCTCTGTGGCGGCAGGCATCTCTGTGCTGCACCACGGCAAGGAGCTGAGCGAAGACCCGGAGTATCTGGAGCGCGTCAAGCAGGGCCTTGTCAAGGATTACAAGCAGAATAAGGCGGAAGAGAAGCCCGCTACCGGCAAGGCAAAGACTGCCGTGGTGATCTTCCTGGTCGCAATGCTGGCGATTGTTACCTTCGGTGCAGTTTCCGCTCTGCGTCCCACCTTTGCAGATGGCTCCCAGATGGGCATGACCACCATCATTGAGATCTTCATGATGCTGGGTGCAGCTCTCATCGTTCTGGTCTGCAAGTTCAACAGCAGCACCATGCTGGATCAGCCCGTTTTCAAGACCGGTATGTTCGCCGTGGTGCTCGCCTACGGTCTGTGCTGGATGGTCAACACCTTCATCGGCGATCAGGCTTCCTACATCTCTGATACCATGGGCGCGATCGCAAACCAGTATCCTTGGGTCTACATCGTTGCTGTGTTCATCGTCGCAGCGATCACCACCAGTCAGGCTTCCACGACCATGATCATGGTCCCCATCGGCATGGCCCTGAATCTGCCCGTCTACATCATCATCGCGGGCTGGGTGGCATGCAATGCCAACTATGTGATCCCTGCCTCCGGCCAGTGTGTCGCCGCCATCGGCTTTGACTCTGCCGGAACCACCAAGATCGGCAAATATGTGCTGAATCACAGCTATATGCTGCCCGGTCTGGTCATGTCTGTGGTGACGATCGTGGCAGCCCTCGCTTTGGGCATGCTCGTATTCTGACGCGATTCCCCCATTCGGCATATACATCTTTCTCCGGAAAGCAGCTACGCCCGGTCCCTTTGAGCCGCACACTGATGTGGACAGGCGGCCGGGCGTAGTTGTTTTCTGACAAACTCCGTCAGTCATTGTAAAGGAGATCTTCGTATGAAATTTGCACCGATGAATTACCACTATCTGCGCTACCCGCTCACAAAGTTTCTGGATAAAGTGGAGCGCTCTCCCTTCGACAGCATCGACCTGTACTGCTCGGCACCGCAGCTGAACCTGTTTGACCATCCCCTCTCTCATCTGCTGGAGCTGGATGGGGAGCTGCGCCGCCGTCATCTGTCGGTCGCGGCAATGACCCCGGAAAACTGCGTCTATCCCGTCAACTTCTGCACACAGGACCGGATCACCCGGGAATCCAGCCTGCGGTACTATCAGCGCGCCATCGACACGGCAGAGTTTCTGGGCTGTCCCCGGGTGCAGATCAGCACCGGCTTCGGGTACTTTGATGCTCCTCGGGAGGAGGCGTGGAACAACTGCCGGGAATCTATGGCACAGCTCGCCGCCTACGCAGAACGCAAGCACGTCACCCTGCTGCTGGAAGAGCTGAAAAACACGACCACGAATGTCCTCATCACCAGCAGAGATATTGCAAAGATGCTGGATGAAATCGACTCTCCGGCCATCGTTGGCATGGTGGATATGGATCAGATGACATATGCCGGCGAGACGGTGGCGGATTACTTTGCAAATCTGGGCAGCCGGATGCAGTATGTCCATTTCAACGACCGGGGACATACGGTGCCCGGAGATGGAGATTTCCCCATGAAAGACTACTACGAGCAGATCAAAGCGCAGGGCTATGACGGCTGCTGCTCCTTTGAGATCTGCGACCGGCGCTACTACATCGACCCGGACAAGGCCATTGACGACACCGTGGCGTGGATGCGCGCCAACACGCACGAACTGGATTGAAACGGAAGGATATAAAGGAGAGCAATACCGTGTGGACTCAGGAAATGTTTGGAGTTGAAAAACCCATCATCGCGCTTTTGCATCTGGATGCCCTGCCCGGCGACCCGGGCTACTGCGGCAGCATGGACACCGTGCTGGAGCACGCCCGGCAGGATCTCATGGCGCTGCAGAACGGCGGCGTGGACGGAATTCTGTTTGCCAATGAATTCAGCCTGCCCTACCAGCCGGTGGCGGATGTGGCAGTGATCTCGGCGATGGCCTATATCATCGGCGCTCTGCGCCCGCTGATCCGGGTGCCTTATGGCGTCAATGTGGTCAAGAATCCGATCGCGACCATCGACCTTGCTGCTGCCACCGGCGCAAGATTTGCCCGGAGCTGCTTCTCAGGTGCATACATGGGAGAATATGGCCTTTATACCTCCAACAGCGGTGAGGCAGTCCGCCACCGCAAGGCGCTGGAGATCCCGGATATGAAGCTGCTGTTCAAGGTGAACCCCGAGGCAGACAGCTATCTGGTGCAGCGGGATATTCAGGTGGTGGCAAAATCTATCATGTTCGGTGGCTTTGCAGACGGCTTGTGTGTGTCCGGCACTTCTGCCGGCAGCGAGCCGGATGACTCCATCCTGAACAAGGTCTACGAGGTGGCAAAGCCCCGCAATGTGCCGGTGTTCTGTAATACCGGCTGCCGCCACGAGAATGTGAGAGAGAAGCTGAAATACTGCGATGCCGTCTGCATGGGCACTGCGTTCAAGAAGGACGGCGTGTTCAACGGGCGTGTGGACGAGGAGCGAGTGCGCAGCTTTATGGAGATCGTGTACGACATCCGCGCCCGACTGTGAGAAAGGAGAGCAGGATGAAACGCTATTTTCTGGGCATCGACATCGGTACCTTTGAGTCCCGCGGCATCCTGATCGACGAAAGCTTCCGAGTGGCGGCGGATGCCTCGGTGCCCCATGGGATGGACAACCCGCAGCCCGGGTGGTTCGAGCAGGAGGCCGAGGCGGTCTGGTGGGGCGACCTGTGCAAATTGTGCCGGATCCTGATAAAACAGAGCAGAATCCGGCCGGAGCAGATCGCCTGCGTGGGCACCAGTGCATTGGGCACCGACTGCCTGCCGGTGGACGAACAGTGCCGCCCGCTGCGCCCGGCCATCCTCTACGGCATCGACGCCCGCGCGTCAGAGGAAGCGGCGTGGCTGACAGAGCATTACGGGCAGGAGCGGGTGCAGGAGCTGTTCGGCCATCCCATCTGCTCCGGCGACACGGCCACAAAGATCCTCTGGCTGCGGCGGCATGAGCCGGAGATCTACGCAAAGACGGCCTATTTCCTCACAGGCAGCTCCTTTTTGACGGCGCGCCTGACTGGGAAATATGTCATCGATCAGTCCCTTGCCAAAGGCTCGTTCCGACCGCTGTACCAAGCGGACGGCAGTGTGAACGAGGCAGAGTGCGGGCTGTACTGCCGCCCGAACCAGATCGCGGCGTGTGCATGGTCCACAGACATCGTGGGCACGGTCACACTGGAGGCTGCGGCACAGACCGGCCTTGCCGCGGGAACGCCGGTCATTACCGGTACCGGCGACTCCACGGCAGAGGCCATCAGCGTGGGTCTGGTGGAGCCGGGCACGGCCTTTTTTCAGTATGGCTCCTCGATGTTCTATTACTATTGTACGGATCGCTTCGTGGGCAGCTATGTTTCGCCGCAGGGCAACGGCACCCTCAAGGGCGGGAAGGCGTTCACTGTGCCGGGCACCTATTGTCTGGGCGACGGCACCAATGCGGCGGGCACATTGACCCGCTGGGTGCGTGACCTGCTGTACAGCAAAGAGCTGGACGCCGAAAAGCAGGGCGGCGAAAATGCCTACGCAGTCATGGCGCGGGAGGCGGCTGCTGTGCCGCCGGGCAGCGACGGTCTGATCATGCTGCCGTATATCTACGGTGAGCGAAGCCCCCTGCAGGACGCAGAGGCCACCGGAATGCTCTTCGGGCTGAAGGGGACGCATGGGCGGGCGCAAATCAACCGCGCTGCACTGGAAGCCGTAGGCTATTCCACCTATCAGCATTTGCTGCTGTTTGAGGAGCTGGGGGTGCCGCCCCGGCGGATCATCACAGCGGGCGGCGGCACGAAAAACGCTGCATGGATGCAGATCATCTGCGACATGGCGGGAATGCCGCTGACCATTCCGGAGCCGTTCCAGTGCTCCAGCTACGGAGACGCCATGCTGGCGGCATTGGGCGTCGGTGCGCTGGAAAGTTTTGCCGCCCTGCGTGCCGCTTTACCGCAGGGCAGGATCTTGCAGCCGGACCGGAAAAATCATGAATTTTATCAGGAGCATTACCCGATTTTCCGGGATCTCTATCTGGAAAATCGGGACAGGATGCACAGAATGCAAAAATAAGGAGGAGACTGTCCTATGGTCATTGATACTCATATCCATCCGGCACTGTTTGCACCGATCTGTGAGGATCAGGAGCGCTTTCGCCGTCGCTGTGATGCCATGAATTATCATCTGATGAAGCCCTCCGACATGGCGCTGCTGCGCAAGCAGTATGCGCTTGCAGACATCGGACGGGTGGTGCTGCTGCCGGAGGACTGCTCTGTGGAGTCGGGTATGGTGGAGATCTCCAACGATGAGATCGCAAAGCTGGTGGCGCTGGATGCACAGTTCTATATCGGTATGGCAGCGGTGGACCCCCGCCGCCCCGATGCGGTGCAGGAGCTGGAACGTGCCTTTGCTGAGCTGGGGCTGGCCGGACTTGCGGTGAACACCGCACGGCTCAAGATGTACCCCATGGACGAGCGCCTTGTGCCGCTGTATGATCTGTGCCGCAAATACCACAAGCCGATCATCTTCCACGCCGGATTCTGTCTGGAAAATAACGCGCTGGCAAAGTATGCCCGCCCGATGGAATTTGAGGAGGTGGCGCTGCGCTGGCCGGAGATCAACCTCTGCCTTGCTCATTTCGGCTGGCCGTGGGTGCAGGAGACGGCGGCTCTGCTGCTCAAGTATCCCAATCTCTACGCAAACACTGCACTGATAAACTTTGATGGTCCCTACCAGCTGTTTCCCAAGGTGTTCAAGCAGGACATGGGCGAATACTGGCTGGATCATAATCTGGCCGATAAGGTCATGTTCGGTTCGGACTCGCCCCGCATTCGCCCGGTGCGCAGCAAGCGGGGAATGGACAGCGTAGAGATGCTGCCCGAGACGAGGGAAAAGATCTACTGGAAAAATGCAATGCGCTTTTTTGGATGGGAGGGCCAGAACAAATGAGATTTGAGCTGAAGGAAGTAAGCATCTGCGCAGAGAAGGAGTTTGAGCTGATCCGCATCACCGACCCGGTGCGTGAATTTGTGGCACAGACCGGAGTAAAGAACGGCGTCGTCTATGTCATCACGGAGCACACGACCACCGGCATCATGGTGAACGAGAGCCTGCCCTGCGTGGAAAAGGATATTATGGAGACGCTGGACCGGATCGCGCCGGAAGACTATCCTTACCATCATAACCACTATCTGCCCACCTACGGCACCATCGGAGGCAATGCACCCGGCCATCTCAAGAGCCTGCTCACGGGGAACCACTGCGTTTTTCCGATCGCAGAGGGCAAGATCAAGCTGGGCAGCGCAGCTGATATTTATTTCTGCGAGTACGATGGCATCAAAAACCGCAAATATATGATCTACGTCAAGGGCTTTGACATCGTGTATGCAGAGCGCTGGGCAAAGGCAGAGCGCTATATCGCTGCGCTGCGCCAGCCGGGGCAGATCTGGGTCTACGACTTTTCGAAACGACTGGAGCAGCCCTCCAACGACGCGCTTCTCCCCTATCTGGACTACGCCTTTTTCTCCTACGACAAGGATGATGACTATATCCGGGAATTTATGCGCCGCACGAAAGCGAAGGGCGCAGGCTGTGTGATCGCCATGCTGGGCGAGCATGGAAGCCTTGCCTACGATGGACAGAGATTCTATCATCAGGCGGCGGAAAACGTGCCAGTGGTAAATACGGTGGGAGCAGGCGATTCTTATATCGCAGCATTCACCTACGGCGTGAGCCTTGGGGAGAGCATCCCGCAGTGCATGGCGCGGGGCAAGGCCCTTGCGACCCGGATCGTGCAGCAGTTTGAGCCTTATTTACAGGAAAAGGAGCAATGACGATGGAACTTTCACAGTTGTGTGCAGCAAATTATCATTACAAGCGCTATACGCTGGATTATTTTCTGGAATCTGCCGAGCGGCTGGGCTATCAGTCCATCGAACTGTGGGCATCCGGCCCCCACCTCCATCTGGAGGATTTCGACGCTGCCCGTCTGGCTGAGCTGAACCGCAAAATCAAGGCACATCATCTTGCTCTGCGCTGCTTTACGCCGGAGCAGTGCGTGTATGCCATCAGCGTTTCCCATCCGGATAAGGTCTATCGGGATCGCACGGTGGATTTTTTCAACCAGCACATCGAAGCGGCCGTGCAGCTGGACTGCGACCACATGGTGGTATCCACCGGCTTTGCTTATCTGGATGTGGATGCAGAGGACGCGTTTGGCTGGTGCGCAGAGGCAATGGGACGCATTGCCCGCAAGGCAGAGCAGGAGGGCGTGACGCTGGCGGTAGAGCCTTTTACCAAGTACACCACCCACATCTGCAATGAAGCAAGCCAGCTGCGCCGTCTGCTGCGCACGGTCAACAGCCCGCGCCTTACGGGTCTGGCGGATACGGATGTCATCGCCACAACGGCGGTGGATACTTTCTCCACCTTCCTTGATGTGATCGGCCCGGAGAATCTGGGACACGTCCATTTTGTGGACGGCAACCCCGGCGGGCATCTGGTGCCCGGCGATGGTGTTTTGAATCTGGACGGGGCACTGGAAAAGCTCAAGGCGATCCATTATACCGGTGCGCTGGGTCTGGAAGTGCTGGACCGCCGCTATGTCTTTGCCCCCGAAGCTGCGATGAAGCAGGCGATGGACTGGTATAAGGAAAGAATATAAACGCGCGCCGCGCGATTAGCGATTTTGCCGCGCGTTTTCTGCGGCTCAGTCCTCCAGCCTGCCATGGTCACATCCCAGCGACAGGTAGTGCTCCATCTCCCCTCTCAGCACCATCTGTGTATACTCCAATGGCTTGTTCCACAGCAGCCAGTCCAGCTCTGCCCGTTGCGCCGGGGTGTTACTGTACTCGTCTTCCACAGCGATGCAGTCAATGGCAAGGGTGGTGCCATCTTCGAACTGGGCTTCCACCCGGTTGGTGTCCATGTTGTAGTGGCAGGTATGCAATTTTGTCATAATAGTATCCTCCAAGACTTGATTTTTGGTGTGCGGTCACTCGAACCAATGCCGTCAAGCCGTTGTCGGATAAAGGTGATTTTTAGTTTGTCTGGGAGTAAGTGCACGGTTTCTGCACGGTTTTTGCACGATTTCAAAACGTGCAAAGGGTGCAAATCGTTGCAAAATCGGACAAAGGGTGCAGAAACTTGAAACTAAAAACCTGCGATGTATCGCTAAGAAATGACGTTAAAACGTAACTTCCAAAAACTGAGGGAATCGCCCGGTGCGCGCTGCGAATCAGTAGGCCGTGGATTAGAAGATTAAAAAGTAATGGCCTGTTGAACAAAAATGTTCGGCAGACCATTTTTTCATGGATTTAAAAGTGCTGTCAGTTCCAGCCATACAAAAACTTTGGGTTCAGCAGATGGATCTTTGCACCGGAAAAATCAAGGATACCCTCATCGCGCATCCGGCACAGCTCACGGGAAAGAGCACTGCGGTCCACACAGAGGAAATCCGCCAGTTCTGTCCGGGTGTAGGGTAGACTGTAACAGCCTTTTTCATCGGGTGTCAAGGTTTGAAGATAAATCTTCAGACGATCCCGAAGCCGTTTTTGTGCTAAAATACGCACTTTGGTGTTAAAAAAGAGAAGCTGCTGCGCCATATCCTGCATAAGATTTGCTGTGACTTGCATCCGGCAGGGACAGGTCAGCGTTTTCTGTGACATCAATGCGCTGAAATCCAGCAGCATTACGGTACAGTCCGAACTGGCACGCAGACAGACCGGACTTACCGTCCAGCCAGTACAGGCCAGTTCTGCACCAAATACTTCTCCGGGACAAAAACGGCAGATGCTGATTTGATTGCCATTTTCATCATACAAAAATTCTTCCATCGTGCCATCCAGCAGAACACCCGTATTGTGGCTCTGCTCACCCAGCTCGACGATGTGCGCACCACGAGGATATTCACGGACAGTCGCATTCAAGCAACGAAGGACTTCCTTATATTTTCGCGGCTGGATGCCGTTGAACATGCCGCATTGCTGTAAAATTGAATAATACTGCTCCATCTTAAAATTTGCTTTGCCGTTGCCATAACAACGGACACTCCGAGGTAGTTGTGTTAAACTCTTGGTTAGAGATGCCTAATTAAAAGGCATCATTATTATACGGTATAAAGTTTGAAATGTCAAACCCTATAACTTGCAGGGTTTGTCTTGAAGGAGTGACACAATGCTTTCGTTGGGTATGGATATCGGCACTTCGACGGTCAAGTTGGTGCTGCTGCGGGATGGTGCAATGGCAAAGCAGTGGATGGCGGTGCATCACGGCAGGCCGTTCGCCTGCCTGAAAAAAGGACTTTCTGCATTGGAACTGGATGCAGACACACCGTTTTCGCTCTGTGTAACTGGCAGCAACACCGAAGCTCTGCTGGAACAGGCTCCCGATATTCCCTCTTTTGGGGATATCCCGGCTGTCGTCGAGGGTGTGCGCCAGCTTGTTCCGCAGGCTGGTTCGGTCATTGAAATCGGCAGTCAGGGTGCGCGATTCATCACGGATTTGCAGAGCCGTGCACCGCAGTTCGCAGTCAACGAACACTGTGCAGGCGGCACGGGCTCGTTCTTTGAAGATCAGATGTCCCGCGTAGGCTGCAAACTAGAAGATTATTCTTCACTGGTCGAGCAGGCACAGAGCGTCCCCCGCCTTTCCGGTCGGTGTGCCGTCTTTGCCAAGACCGACATCATCCACCGTCAACAGGAAGGAGCTGCTACGCCGGATATTCTTCTGGGTCTGTGCTATGCGATGATCCGCAACTACAAAGCGACCATCGTGCGTCGGCTTCCCGTCTGCAAGCCAGTAGTGTTCTGTGGCGGCGTGACCTGCAACACCGGCGTCATCCGGGCTATTCGGGAAGTGTTCGGCCTGACCGAAGAAGAACTCATCGTTCCGGAGCTTGCCCGATATGAAGCGGCTCTTGGTGCTGCACTCAAAGCATCCGGCTCGTTCACGTTACGTCAACTGAATGATTCTCTGGACCGTACACGAACAACACACCACACGGTCGGAACATTGCCCAAACTGGAACTGCGCCCCGGCACGAGCCTTGCGGAGCCAAACGCTACCAAGATCATTCCGGAAAGTGGCTGCGCATTGGGCATCGACATCGGCTCCACCAGTACCGATCTTGTTCTGGTCGGTGCTGACGGTGAACTGGTAGACTTTCAATATCTGCGCACCGCAGGTGACCCGGAAGGAGCTGTCCGCAAAGGACTTGCAAGTATTCGTCAGCGGTTTGGTGATATCCGGTTTACGGCTGTCGGCGTGACCGGCTCCGGACGTGAGCGTGTCGGCAAGCGCATCGGCGCGGATGCTGTCCGGGATGAGATCACTGCGCAGGCCAAGGGTGCAGTTCACTGGGTACCGGAGGTCGATACTGTGTTTGAGATCGGCGGACAGGACAGCAAGTACATCAGTATCCGGGACGGTGAAGTCGTGGACTTCCAGATGAACAAGATCTGCGCCGCCGGTACAGGCTCTTTTGTGGAGGAGCAAGCCGTCCGCATGGGCATCCCGCTGGCAGAATTCGGCCCGTTGGCCCTTTCTGCCGAACATCCGGCCGCATTGGGCGAACGCTGTACCGTATTCATCGAAACGGCCATTGCATCAGCCGTCGCAGAAGGCGTTTCGCAGGCAGAGATCGCCGCCGGGCTGTGTCACTCCATCGTCCAGAACTATCTGCACAAGGTAGTCGGCTCCAAGCCGGTGGGCCAGCACATTGTCTTACAGGGCGGCGTAGATTATAACCCCGGCATTGTGGCGGCATTCCAATCCGCATACGGCGACCGCGTACAGGTCAGCCCGGTCTTTTCCATCAGCGGCGCATATGGCGTGGCTCTTCTGGCACAGGAAGCGGTGGGCGATGCACCTAGTCAGTTTGTGGGCTTCGACAGCCCTGCACAAGCCGCAGAGGACAGCCGCAGCGCGGAGATCCAGAAGAACATTGACTTCTACAAGCAGGCGGACAAACTGCTTTTGGAGGGTTATATCGGCAAACGCGACCCACGTAAAAAGACCGTAGGTGTGCCTTTTGCGTTGATGATCCACAAGTTCTTCCCGATGGCGAATGCCTTCTTTACCTCGTTGGGCTTCAATGTCGTCCTGACTGACCCCACTAGTGAGGAAACGATCCGGCTGGCTCAGCAGACCGCACAGGGAGAGACCTGCTACCCGGTCAAACTCATTTACGGCCATATGCAGCAGCTCATCGACCAGAAAGTAGATTATATCTTCCTGCCCACCATCCACACGATGAAGCACGAAAAGAGCCGTGTGAAACACAACTACGGCTGCGTCTATATGCAGACGGCAGCCGTATCCATTGCCAACGCTCTGGACCTTGAGAGCAAGGGCATCACCTTGCTCAGTCCGGTGTTTGACCTCGACTTCGGGCAGGAAGCTATGGCATCTGCAATGCTGGGACTGAGCAAGATCTTAGGGATCCCGAAACCGTTTTGTGCCAAAGCTCTGCTCAGTGGTGCCATGGCGGTGCGCCGCCATACCGCCGCCGTGGAAAAACAGGGCAAAGCTCTGCTGGCGACCCTGAGACCGGACGATAAAGTGTTGGTGCTCATCACCCGCAACTACGGCGTTTCCGACCCCATCCTGAACATGGGCATCCCGGAACTGCTGTTGGAGCGGGGCTACAAGGTCATCACGCTGAGCCACCTGCCCGGTCATGCGCTGGACATCTCCGATGAATACAATAATCTTTATTATCCGTTCGGGCAGCATATCCTGTCCGGAGCAAAGCTGATCGCTCACCACCCGAACCTCTACGCTGTCTATCTGACCAACCACGGCTGCGGCCCGGACACCATGCTCTCACACCTGTTCAAGCAGGAGATGGGCGATAAACCCTACCTGCAAATCGAAGTGGATGAGCATTTTTCCAATGTGGGTGTCATCACTCGCATTGAAGCGTTTCTGAACAGCCTGCAGCACCGCCCGGCGGTGGCTCTGCCGACAGATTTCAACATCGAGCAGGTCGATATTCACCCCTGTCGTCTGGCACAGACACCATCCCCCAATGTGCCACTCTATCTTCCGGCGATGGGTGCTTATACGCCCTATCTGGCCGCATATTTCAAACAGCAAGGGGCAGACCCCCACGAGCTGCCGCACCTGACGGACGATATTCTGAGCCTTGGCCGAGCGGAGACGAGTGCAAAAGAATACCTGCCTTTCCCGGCACTGCTGGGCAGTATCCTTGCCGAGCGAAAAAACGACCAGACAGATGCGCAGTTCCTGATTCCGCAGACGCAGGGAGCGGAGGCAGACGGTCAATACGCCCGTGTCATCCGTGCTGTGTTGGACCGCAGAAAAGAGCGGAATGCTCAACTGGTCAGCCCGATGCTGGAAACACTGCCCGAAATGGCGCAGAACCGTGACGCGCTCTTCCGCGCACTGTTGGCGGGAGATATCCTCTATGCCGCTCCGGCAGATAAACGTGCAGACATTTCGGCACAGTGGGATGCGCTGCCCGGCTGGGAGCAGCTGCACACCGCGGCGAGAGAGATCGGCGCACTTCCCGCAAAAGGCCGCCGCATTGCCGCGGTTGGTACGCCGCTCTGCCTGACAGAACTGGACAGCGGCGTACTTGCCGCGCTGGAAGCCGAAGGCGAACGGGTGCTTCGCGCCCCACTCAGCGAGGCACTCTGGTTTCTGTGGAAAGACAATTTGGATGACAACAAATCATCGGCTGGTTGGCTTGACCAGATGCGGAGGCAGATGCAGACCCTTGGGAATGAACTTGGAGCGCAGAGTGCCTTTGCGGAAGACGCTGAAACACTGTTCCTCATTGCGGACTCTGCCTTGCCGAATTTTTCAGGCGGGAACGGCCGATATCGGTACGCCAAGGCCGTGGAGCTTTCTGGCCGTACCAATGCAGTGCTGACCCTTGCACCCCGGTACGAAAATACCGCGATGATTCTGGATATGCGCGGCCTGCACGATGCCTGTCGGGCTCCGCTGTTCCAGCTTTCCCTTGATAATGACTGGGATGAGACTGCATGGAGCCGCCTGCGTTCGTTCCTCTACTACTGCTGAATCCGGCAGACGCAAAGAACCCGTCCGATACGTCCGGACGGGTTCTCTGCGTCTGTTATGAAACAGAAGATCGCTTATTCGATGACCAGCAGCAGGCTCATCTTGAACTTGCCCTGTGCGGTAACGCTGTGCAGGCCGTTCTTATCGAAGCGGAAGCTCTCGCCTGCGTTCAGCTCGTGATCCTTGCCCTCATAGCCAATAATGGCCTTGCCTTCGAGGGCGGTCAGGATGGCATTGCCGGGAGCGCGGTGCGGAGTCAGGCCGGTGCCCTCGTCAAAGGCCATCAGGACAAATTTCATGTTGTCTGCATGAGCGATGTCCAGATTGGCGATGCTGCCCTCTTCATAAGAAATGAGGTCCTTCAGTTCGATGGGCTGGCCAGCCTTGATGATGTTGTTCATGGTAAAATTCTCCTTTTTCAAAATGATTTCGGTATAGATCATTCCACTGTCGGTTTTTGTGCCGCACAGTGTTTTTGGCGGTACATACAGCACTTCTCCGGGCTTGACGGACACTTCCTGCCCATCGACTCCCAGAAGAAACCTGCCGTTTCCCTCACCACCCAGATAAAGAGTGGTGCAGTCATAGTATTCCGGGGTAATAGAAGTGCCTGCGCCCAAGGAAAACCATGTTACCGGCACTCCATAGCCCAGTCCGGAAGGTCGGGAAACGGTCATAGCATCCCGGATTGGGCGAACCTGGGAAAGTGTAAAAGGGACATTGTTCATACAGCAGTTTCCTCCCGCAGACCAACCGGAACGATGCTGCGCACCGACCGCCCCTGATAATGCAGTTCATCCACCAGCACCTGGACATCAAAAGAATACGAGATGTTCTCCTCGTTCAAGATCTCCGCGGCCGGACCGTAGAAAAATTCGCCTTTGCGGTTCAGCATCAGGGCTTCGTCCGCTACGCTCATGGCATTGGTGGGATAGTGGGTATTCATGATGGCACTGATGCCGGATTCATGCGCCAGCCGCTCCACCATATTCAGTACTAAGATCTGATTGTGGAAATCCAGACCGGTTTCCGGCTCGTCCAGAATGATGAGCTTCGGCTCGTTGATGAGGGCACGGGCAATGAGCACCATTTGCAGTTCACCGCCGCTCATCCGGTTGCAGTCCTTGTTGGCAAGACGGGTGATCCCCACTCGTTCCATCATAGCTTCCGCCATTTCGATTTCCTCTTTGCCGGGCTGCTGAAAGGCTCCGAGATGCGCACTGCGCCCCAGCAGAACCATTTCCAGACCGGTGTAGGAAAAAGCGAAGCCACGGGACTGCGGAATGTAGGAGATAGTGCTCCAGACATCCTTCGGCTTGAGGGTGTGGATATCCTTTCCATAAAATAGGGTTTTTCCGCTGTGCCATGGCAGCAGACCGATCATGCACTTGAGCAGGGTGGTTTTACCAATGCCGTTTGGACCAAGAGTCGCAAGGATGTGACCTTCTTCCAGACCCAAATTGATATTTTCGAGAATCACAGGCTGCTTCGGGTAGCCGAAGCAGCCGTTCTGCACTTCCAAGATCATTGCAGATTGCTCCTTGTTTTGTTCAACAGAGAAATAAACGCCGGTGCGCCGATGATGGCGGTGAGGACGGAAAGAGGCAGCTCGATAATGCTGATGCTGCGGGACAGGGTATCGATCAGGATCATAAAGCTGGCTCCCAGACTGAGACTGAGGGGCACCACATAACGGTTGTTGCTTCCAACCAGCATCCGGGATGCGTGCGGGATCAGCAGGCCGATCCAGCCCACCTGACCGCACATGGAAACGGCTGAAGCCGTGACCAGCGTAGATGCAACAATAAACAGCATCCGGGTCTGTTTGATGTTGATGCCGCTGGAACGAGCCTCGTCATCACTCAGTGAAAGGATGTTCAGCCGCCAGCGCAGCAGATAGATGATGATGATTCCGGCAACGATAAGCGGGCAGCCGATCAGGATCTTTTGGTAACTGGCACTGGTAAAGCTGCCCAAGAGCCAGTAGGTGATCTCCGGCAGCTTGTTCTGCGGATCGGCAGTATATTTCAGCAGCGAACCCAGTGCGTTGAACAGAGCGGATGCAATCGTGCCGGCCAGCACCAGATAAACCATAGAACGCCCATCACTCTTGCCTGCGACTTTCAGAGTAAAACAGACGGAAATCAGGCCAAAGACCAAGGCGATGAGCTGCGTTTCCAGAATACTGCAAGACAGGATAATAGCAAGAATTGCGCCCACACAGGTGCCGCTGGTCACACCCAAAATATCCGGTGTGGCAAGCGGATTGGAGAATAAGGATTGATAGGCATTGCCTGCACAAGACAGACCTGCGCCGACGATGATGGCCGTCAGAATGCGGGGCAGCCGCAGATTGATGACGATGGAGTAGTTCTGTACATTTGAGGTGCTCTCACCCGTCAGAGCCGTGCGCAAAGCTGTGAGAACTTCGCCTGCCGGAACATTCATTCGCCCAAAGCACAGGCAGATGAGTGCGGTCACAAGGGGAAAAGCGAACATCAATACCACGGCCAGAGGAGTGAACCGGCCTTTTTTTATCCAGATGGTATCCTTCATCAGTACAGCAGCATTTCCTCCAACTCGTCATCTGTCACATCGTAGCCGTACCATGTCTTGTAATATTCCTTGATGGTATCACCCAGCGGATAATCGGCAAAAGCATCCGGGTAGGTGTTGCAGGCCAGCCATGCCAGCACCAGCGGAGCATCCGGATTCGGGGTGAACCAGTTCCACATACCCAGCGTAGTGTTGTAGACCCGGCCGCTCTTCACGGCAGTCAGGGTGGAGAAGTCAGCACCGTCCACATTCCCGCTCAGCACGTCCTCGGTGCGCAGGGGCTGCAGGCCGGGACCATCCAAGAAAAGAATATCGGGATCCCAGCTATAGATCTGCTCCATGCTGGCCTGTGCAAAGCCAGTGGCTTCCAGTGCCTTGTCCGTTACGCCCAGACGCTTCATCCAGTAGGTGCCAAAGGTGCCCTGACCGGATACCTTCGGCACACCGTCTGCATACTTCCACAGGATCAGCGCACTGGGGCGATCCGTTTGAGGGATTTCCGCAATACGGGCTTCCACATCGGTCACGATCTCATCACCGGCAGCAACAAAGGCGTCGGTCTTGCCCGGTTCGTTGAAGATCTGCTCCAGCAGCTTCAGCCACTCTTCGTAACGTTCAACGGGATCAGCTTCCGTAGATGCGCCCACGGTAGCGAAACCGACGGAGGGGATTCCGCTGGCCTTCAGGATTTCGGCATGGGAGGAGTTGCCGGCATTGTACAGGATAACATCAGGGTTCAGCTTCAGGATCTCCTCGATGTTCAGGTCGCTCTGAGCATAGACCGTATCGCTGGACTTCAGAAGCTCCGGGGCGATATTCTTCAATACCGTGTCAGAAATGACCGACTTGAAAGAGCCGCAGTAACCCACGATGTAGGGAGCGCTGCCCTCAAAATAAGCCATGTAGGTGGACAGGATCGGAATCTGGTCGATGACGACACGGGTGACCTTATTAGGCACTTCTACTTCGTTGCCGCCGTGGTCTACGACGGTATGGGTACCGGTCTCATCCATAGATGCGGCAGAGGAAGCTGCTTCGCTGGATACAGCGGAAGAAGCCATAGAAGAAGCCGTGCTGCCGGAAGAAGAACCGCAGGCGGCCAGAACACCGGCTGCACTTACAGCAGCCATGGCGGTGATAAACGAACGACGAGAAATTTTTTTCATGGAAAACTCCTTTGATAAATCAATGGTTCTTTGGTCGTGGCGGTTAGTTAGTTATAACCAACTACAGAGCATTTTATCAAATTCACTTTCCCTTGTCGGTTGCTATGGCAACGGCGGCGCAAATTTATGTGATGGTAAAAATAGAGACAAAAGCAGGGTGAGCCCTGAATAGGACGCACCCTGCCATCGCAATTCACGATTTGATTCGTTGGCAACAACCGTGAATTGCATATCGCAAACAGGTCGTTGAGAATTGCGCTGCTTGTAAAACTTGCGATCAAGACCACAGACAACAATATGTACAACAGGGCGTTCCCCGTAGCAGAGTTCCCATAAAACAGTATTTGCAAAAGTTCCCTAAATGGGGAAGATTTGGCGTGACTCCGGTCACGCCTTTTCTTTTGCTTCCAGTTCATCCAGAGGGATATACCCCAGCCCA
>ERZ810710.99-NODE-99-length-26404-cov-9.5678_pt1 | contig 26404 bp, 22 predicted proteins | sample MGYA00520190_ERZ810710 | MGnify/ENA primary metagenome ERZ810710 (study PRJEB31588, sample SAMN03399942) | human gut metagenome | study: EMG produced TPA metagenomics assembly of the PRJNA231909 data set (A prospective, longitudinal analysis of the...
ACTCATAGCTGTATTTCATAAAAATACCCCCAATACTGGGTGTCCAGTATTAGGGGTACATATCACCGCCGGGGGCTTTGCATACCCGAAAAATTTTACCGAAATACTTCAAAACCATAAAGTGCAGTGCTATACTGGTAGCATCGAAATACCTGCTGAGAGGGAATTTTATGACACAACTGCTCATCCGCCTGTTCGTCCGGCACCCGGACGATACCAAGAACGCCGCCGTCCGCACGGCCTACGGCAATCTGGCCAGCCTCGTGGGCATGGCCTGCAATCTCCTGCTCTGTCTGGGCAAGCTGGCGGCGGGGACGCTGTTCGGCTCCATCGCCATCATGGCCGACGCCCTGAACAACCTCTCGGACGCCTCGTCCAACGTGGTGAGCCTTGTGGGCTTCCGGCTGGCGGCCAAAGGCCCGGACGAAAAGCACCCCTACGGCCACGCCCGGTACGAGTATCTGGCGGGCCTCGTGGTCTGCGTCACCATCCTCGCCATCGGGCTTTCGCTGCTGAAAGAATCTGCGCTCAAAGTGCTCCACCCGACGGCAGTGGTGTTCAGCTGGCTCAGTGTGGGGGTGCTGGCGGCGTCCATCGGCGTCAAGCTCTGGATGAGCCGCTTCAATAAGACCATCGGCCAGCGCATCAACTCCGAGACTCTGATGGCCACCGCCGCCGACAGCCGGAACGATGTGCTGACCACCAGCGCCGTGCTCCTGTCCACCGTCCTCTCCCACCTGACGGGCTGGGACGTGCTGGACGGCCTCATGGGCGTGGCCGTGGCGGCGTTCATCCTCTGGTCGGGCTGGGGGCTTATGATGGACACCCTCAGCCCCCTGCTGGGCGAGAGCCCCTCGCCGGAGCTGGTGGAGCACATCGAGCACACCGTCATGAGCTACCCGGGGGTGCTGGGCGTCCACGATCTGATGGTCCACGACTACGGCCCGGGGCATCAGTTCGCCTCGCTCCACATCGAGTTCCCCGCCGAGGCCGACCCGCTGGAAGCCCACGACATCATCGACAACATCGAGCGGGATTTTCTGAAAAAAGACCACCTACAGGTCACCATCCACTACGACCCCATCGTGACGTCGGACGCCGCCGTGGGCATCCTGCGGAGCCGCTTGATGGAAAAAGCCCGCCAGATGGACCCTCGTCTGTCCATCCATGACCTGCGCATCGTGCCGGGGGACAGCCACACCAACGTGCTGTTCGACCTCGTGTTCCCGGCGGGCTACACCGGCGACAAGGACGCGCGGCTGGCCGAGATGTGCAATTTCGTCAAGGAGCAGGACCCGGGATACTGCTGTATGGTGAAGGTGGAGCAGAGCTATGCCTCCGCTCTGCCGGAAGAGGATCAATAAGAAAAAGAGGGAACGTATTATGCTGAACGAGACTTACCGCGCCATGCTGGGCCATAAGAGCGTCATCCGCGAGACTTTCATGTACGGCAAACAGCGCGCCGCCGAGATAGGCTGTGAGAACGTGTTCGACTACTCGCTGGGCAACCCCAGCGTCCCCTGCCCGGACAAGTTCACCAAAGCCATGCAGACCCTGCTGGCCCAGGAAGAGCCTGTCGCCCTCCACGGCTACTGCCCCAGTCAGGGCGACCCGGGCTTCCGCACCGCCGTTGCGGCCCATCTGGCAAAGACCTTCGGCCTGCCCTATGAGCAGAAGGATATTTTCCCCACCACCGGTGCGGCGGGCGCTATCGCCCACGCCATCCGCGCTGTGACCAAGCCCGGCGACGAGGTGCTGACCTTCGCCCCCTACTTCCCCGAGTACGGCCCCTATGTGGAGGGGACCGGCGCTGTGCTCAAGGTCGTGCCGCCTCAGGCGCCGGCGTTCCAGCCGAATCTCGACGCCTTTGAAGAGATGCTGACCGAGAACGTCACCTGCGTCCTCATCAACACCCCGAACAACCCCACCGGCGTCGTCTACTCCGCCGAGACCCTGAGCCGTCTGGCCGACATCCTGACCGAAAAGAGCAAGGCTTTCGGCCACAACATCTTCCTCGTCAGCGACGAGCCCTACCGCGACATCGCCTTCGACGGCAAAAAGGTGCCGTACCCGGCAGCGTTCTACCCCCACACCCTGACCTGCTTCTCCTTCTCCAAGAGCCTGAGCCTGCCCGGCGAACGTCTGGGCTATGTGGCCGTCCGGCCCGGCTGCGAGGGCGAAGACGTGCTGGTGGACATGATGGCCCAGATCTCCCGTTTCACCGGCCACAACTGCCCGCCCAGCATCATCCAGAAAGCCACTGCCGAGTGCCTCGACGTCACCAGCAATCTGTCCGTCTACGAGACGAACATGAACCTGCTGTACGATAAACTCACCGAGCTGGGCTTTGAGGTGGAGCGCCCCGGCGGCACATTTTATATCTTCCCGAAGGCGCTGGAAGAGGACGCCAACGCCTTCTGCCTCAAGGCCCGGGAGTTCGATCTGCTGCTGGTCCCCAGCGACACCTTCGGCGTCAAGGGCTATGTCCGCTTTGCCTACTGCATCGACACCGAGAAGGTGAAGCGCAGCCTGCCCGCACTGGAAAAGCTGGCCGCAGCCTATAAAAAGTGAATGTGAGGTAGTTCCATGCATCCGCTCCCCGAATATCCCCGCCCGAGTATGCGCCGGGACAGCTATGTCAACCTGAACGGCCCGTGGGACTACGCCATCACCCAGAGCTCGGAGTTCCCGGCAAAGTGGGACGGCGCTATCCTCGTACCCTATTCGCCCGAGGCGAAAGCCTCCGGCGTGGGCCGGACGCTGCAGCCCGGCCAGTGGCTCCACTACCACCGCACCTTCACGCCCCCGGCGGGGGAGGGCGGGCGCGTCCTGCTCCACTTCGGGGCTGTGGACTACGCCTGCGCGGTGGAGGTCAATGGCCGTCTGGCAGGGGGACACCGGGGCGGCTACTGGCCCTTTACGCTGGACATCACCGACCTGCTCCGCCCGCAGGGCCGCAACACCCTCTGGGTGGCCGTGCAGGACCCCACCGGCACCGGAACGCAGGCGAGAGGCAAACAGACCCTCCGGCCCGGCGGGATGTTCTACCCGGCCCAGAGCGGCATCTGGCAGACGGTCTGGCTGGAACGGGTGCCGGAAAATTACATTGATACGCTGACCGTCACCCCGGACTACGACGCCCGAACCGTGACCGTGAAAGTCCATACCTCGAAGCCCGGCGGCGCGGTGAACCTCTGGGCCGTGGTGCGGGCCGGCGGCGTGACCATCGCCGAGGACTGGGGCAGCGACGAGGCCGACCGGGACGGCGAAGTGACCCTGAACATCGCCGAAGAGCATTTCTTCCCGTGGAGCTCCGACAGCCCCTTCCTCTACGATTTGACCGTCGGCACGACCCAGGGCGAAGAAGAGGGCTTCGACACCGTCCACAGCTATTTCGCCCTCCGCAAGTGGGAGTGCAAAGAGGATGCAAAGGGCATCCGGCGGTTTTTCCTGAACGGCAGGCCCATCCTGCTCAACGGCCTGCTGGACCAGGGCTATTGGCCCGACGGTCTCTACACCCCGCCCTCCGACGCGGCCGTGGAGCACGAATTGCACACCGTGCGGGAGCTGGGCTTCAACCTGCTGCGCAAACACGCCAAAATCGAGCCGGAGCGCTGGTACTACCACTGCGATAAGCTGGGCATCATCGTCTGGCAGGACATGGTCAACGGCGGCGGGGCCTACCCGATGTGGTATGTCACCTACCTGACCAACGCCTTACAGCCCCTGATGCGCCATGCCCCGGACGGGAAGCTTCTGTGGGGCTTTCTGGGCCGGGGCAGCGCCCACAGCCGGGAGGAGTACGCCCGGGAGCTGGCCGACACGGTAGCCGCCCTGCGCCGGCACCCCTGCATCGGGTGCTGGGTGCCGTTCAACGAGGGGTGGGGCCAGTTCGATGCGCGGAAAGCCACCGAGACCCTCCGCGCCCTCGACCCCTCCCGTCTGGTGGACGAGGCCAGCGGCTGGTTCGACCGGGGCGGGGGAGATGTGCATTCCATCCACAACTACTTCTATCCGCTCCGCATCCGCCCGAAGGTGCGCACGGTGGCCCTCAGCGAGTACGGCGGCATTGCATGGCCCATGCCCGGCCATGAGCCGCCCCGGAAGACCTACGGCTACGGCACGGCCAGAAGCCGGGCAGAGCTGACCGAGCGCTACTGCGATTTGCAGCGCAAGACGATTCTCCCGCAGCTGAAAAAGGGCCTCTCGGCGCTGGTGTACACCCAGCTGACCGACGTGGAGGACGAGGTGAACGGCCTGTTCACCTATGACCGCACGGCCATCAAACCCGATGCCGCCGCCGTCCGCGCCGTCAACGAGGCGCTGGAAGCGGAGTTTGAAAAGGCAGTAAAAGGATGAACGGGCTCTCGGCCATTTGTCCCTGTGCAGGCAGAGCATTTTGCTGTTTTTCACGGCTCCTGATTGGCTAAAATGTCGAAAATAATACCATATATTGACAATCCTGTAAAAATGCACTATACTGAACCCATCGAGGCAGACCGCGAAGTCCTTGTATATGAAAATGTTCAGGATAACAGCATGTTTGCGATATGCAATTCAACGCTGCTGCTGTTGCGTTAAAAAGTTGAATTGCTATAAAACAGGTATTACAGGCACACGGCCTGTAATGATAAACATTATATGTTCGCGCATGTAGTGATTTATCTCACATAGTCTGAGGGCGAGGTTCCGCAAGGGATCTCGCCCTTGGGCTTTTTACAGGCGCTGGGCTATTGACATTGGAGAGCGATTCCTCTATAATCGAGGTGCAGACCAGTCGAAGAGGCATGAACTGGAAAATTATGGGAACTCAAAAACACAAAAACTGCCCATTCTGAGATGCTCTAGAAGGCGAAAATAACGCCGAAATATAAGAAAAATGATGCATCTGCATTGTTTTCGAGAGAATGGATAAAAACGTCGGATAGCATCAGAATGCGTTAGAAAATGTCGGGCCGCCCGCCACAGCCTGAGAAGGCCGGAGCGGGATCTGAAAAGTAGTATGAGTACAGAAAAGCTCCGGGAATTAACAGATCCCCGGAGCTTTTGTATTATTTTTAAGGAAAATTACTGTTTGTTCTTGATTTTGGAAGCCGGCATCTTCTTCATGGCGGCAGGATCCAGAGCGTGGGGCAGCTGGGCGCCATAGGACTGAAGGCTGTCCTGCAGCTCGCCGCTCTTCATGTCGGAGAGGGCCTGTGCGCGGAGGCTGTCCAGCGTGTCAGCGTCCAGCGGGTCGAGACGGACGAGCATCATCAGCCCATAGCTGGAATACTGCACCGCAGCGGCCTCGCCGGGCTTGAGGGCGCGGACGGCGTCGGCGGAGCCTTCCTCGGAGAAGGTGGAATCGATGTTGTCAGAACCCAGCAGGGCAGTGGAGAGGGAAGATGCGTCGGAAGAGGGCTCGCCATCCAGCACCGCGTAGATGTCGGGCAGGGCAGCGGCGACGGCGGCGCTGAAAGCGGAGGTCTGGGCGCTGGCCCCATCGGGGATGGCCGCGTTGCAGCTCTCGGCGGCGGTCTGAGCCAGCTCGAGCATCTGGGTGCGCTGGTCGTCGTCAGCAAAAGCGAAGGTGCTGGTGTTGTAGAGCGGCACGACCACATAGCGGATGTAGACCATCTCGTCCTCGAGGTGGCTGGTCAGCTCTGCGTCGGAGACGGGGGTCTCGCCGTCGGTGCCGTAGCACATCTCGAGCAGGTCGTTGCTCTTGATGAGGATGCGCTCAAACCGCTTGAGGGTGTCGAGGCCGATGCCGTTGGCCTTGTAGAGGTCGCCGTTCTGCTCCATCAGCTGGGAGGCGTAGCTGTCGGCCTGGGTCTCCTCGTCGAGGGTCAGAACGCCGCCCAGCTCATCGAAACGGGTCTCGATGGCGGCGTAGGACTCGAGGTTCTCGAGGGTCTTCTGGGCCACATAGTCGCTGACCACAGCGGTCTCGCCGGTGGCGTCATCGACGGTGATGGTGGCCTTGAGGAAGCTGGACACCTTGGTGGCGTCCTGGTCGTCGGAAGCGAGGTCGGCGGCGGTCTGGTAGGCATCGAACTGGGCCAGCAGATAGAGGCCGGAAGAGATGTCCACGTTACCGATGGTGCCTACGGAATCCGGGGTGGAGAGGCTGCAGCCCACGAGGCCGACGGCCAGAGCGAGGGCGCAGACGAGCGCGATGAGTTTCTTCTTCATAAGTGTACTCCTAGTGAAATTTATTTTTTGCCGGTGTTTTCTTCCGGCGGGGCAGCAAGGATGTCGGCCATCGCCTTGAGGATGCTTTGCAGCAGCTCCAGCGGCTTTTCGTCGGGTTGGAGAGTCACCGAGAGGTAGGGCTTGGTGCCGGCTCCTGCCGTCACCCGGCCATTGAAAGCGATGAGCAGGCCGCGTATCATGGCCAGGTCCAGCGTCTCCACCTGTAACAGCAGGGTATCCTTCTTCTGGGTGACTTCGTAGACGCCCACGGCGGCGGCCTGGACCCGCACCAGCGAGACGTTCACGAGGTCGCTGACGGAGGGCGGCGGGTCGCCGTAGCGGTCGATGAGTTCGTCCAGCACGTCGGCGGCATCCTCGGGGGTCTGGATGGCGGCGATGCGCTTGTAGGCCTCGATGCGGCCCGGGCCGTCGGCAATATACTTCTCCGGGATGAAGGCGTCCACCCGCAGGTCTACGAGGCATTCGCTCTTGTCCCGCTGGATGGGCTCGCCCTTGGCCCGGGCAATGGCCTGACCCAGCATCTTGACGTAAAGGTCATAGCCCACGGCCTCCATGTGGCCGTGCTGGCTGTGGCCCAGCAGACTGCCTGCGCCGCGAATTTGTAAGTCGCGCATGGCGATGCGGAAGCCGGAGCCGAAGGCCGTGAACTCCCGGATGGCGGAAAGCCGCTTCTGGGCGATGTCGGTGAGGGTCTTGTCCCGCCGGAAGGTGAAGTAGGCGTAGGCTTTCCGGCCCGAGCGGCCCACGCGGCCCCGGATCTGGTACAGCTGGGCCAGACCCATCCGGTCAGCATCCTCGATGATGAGGGTGTTGCAGTTGCGCACGTCAATGCCCGTCTCGATGAGGGTGGTGCAGACGAGGATGTCGATCTCGCCGTTCAGCAGATGCTGCCAGACGGGGTTCAGCTCTTCCTCGGTCATCTTGCCGTGGGCGATGCCCACCCGCGCCCCGGGTACCATCTGGCTGACATGGGCGGCGCAGGACTCGATGTTGTCCACCCGGTTGTGCAGGTAGTAGACCTGACCGCCCCGGGCCAGCTCCTTCTTCATGGCTTCGGCGAGGATGACGTCATTGTATTCCAACACGAACGTCTCCACCGGCTGGCGCTCGATGGGCGGCTGCTCGATGGTGGAGAGGTCGCGGATGCCGCTCATGGCCATGTTCAGGGTGCGGGGGATGGGGGTGGCCGAGAGGGTCAGCATGTCCACGCCGATGAAGTTCTCTTTCAGCTTCTCCTTGTGCTTGACGCCGAAACGCTGCTCCTCGTCGATGATGACAAGGCCCAGGTCGTGGAATCGGACGTCCTTGGAGAGGAGGCGGTGGGTGCCGATGACGATGTCCACGCTGCCGGCCTGCAGGCCCCGCAGGGTCTCTTTCTGCTGCTTGGCGGTGCGGAAGCGGGAGAGCAGCCCGACTTTCACCGGAAACGCCTCCATGCGGGAGATGATGCTGTTGTAGTGCTGCCACGCCAGCAGGGTGGTGGGGGCCAGAATGGCGCACTGCTTGCCGCCCATGACGCACTTGAAGGCCGCGCGGAAGGCGACCTCTGTTTTGCCGACGCCCACGTCGCCGCAGAGCAGGCGGTCCATAGGCCAGCCCTTTTCCATGTCCTTCTTGATCTCGGCGGTGGCGGTGAGCTGGTCGTCCGTCTCGTCGTACTCGAAGCGGGACTCGAAATCGCTCTGCCACTCGCCGTCGGCGGGGAAGGCGTAGCCTGTGGCCTGACGGCGGCGGGCGTAGAGCTCGATAAGCTCCTGGGCCATCTCTTCGGTGGCCTTTTTGACCTTGGCGCGGGTGCGCTGCCACTCGGTGCCGCCCAGCTTTGCAAGCTTCACCTTTTCCTCGTCGCCGGGGGCGGTGTAGCGGCTCAGCAGATCGAGCTGAGTGACCGGCACATACAGCACGTCGGAGCCGGAGTACTGGATCTTCAGGTAATCTTTTATCGCGCCCTGCACCTCGAGACGCTGGATGCCCGCATACATGCCGATGCCGTGGCTCTGGTGAACCACATAGTCGCCGGGCTTGATGTCCGAGAGGCTGGACAGGGCGTTTTTGTTCTTCTTGCGCTTTTTGTTCTCGGCGGCCTCGTCGTCCAGACCGTGACGCCGGGACGAGATGACCGCCACGCGGGCGAACGGGAAAGTGCAGCCCGCCGTGAGGTGGCCGGGCAGTACCTGAACCAGGCCCTTCGCGGGCCGGACGTCCCGGCTCATGCTGACGGCATAGCCCTTGTCAGCCAAATCGCGGGTAAGGGCCGCTGCGCCCTTGGGCGTACCGGCGAAAAGGGCCACGGCGTACCCCTGCTGGACCAGCGGGTCGAGGTCTTCCCGCAGGGAAGCGAGGTCGCCGCCCCAGTTGGGAGCTGCGAAGGCCTCGGCGTTGATGAGGTCTTTCAGCTTGAACTCGTTCATGCCCCGCAGGAAGTTCTCGCAGAGCAGGGTGCTCTGGTCCTGCGCCGCAATGGCGAGGTCGTCCATCGTCTGGTAGAGCACATCGAGGCCGGGGCAGATGACGCCCTCCTCGAGCAGGCCGGTCAGCTCTTCGCCGCGGCGGAACTCGGTGGCCTTCTGGGCGTCCCGGATGCCGCCCACCTCGTCGAGGATGAAGATGGGGCTGCTCAGGTGGTCCAGCAGGGTGGCGGGCGTCTCGTACCGCAGACCGTAGTATTTGTCCATGGCCTCGGGCATGACGCCGCTGTCCAACTGGGCGAGGTCGGACTCCATGGCCTTTTCGAGGGCGGTGCGGCGCTTGCCGCGGGCTTTCTTCTGGGCGGCGCGGAGGGCCTCCGCCGTGTCGGCGGTGCTGCCGAACAGCACCTCACGGGCGGGGGAAAGATAGATTTTTTCCAGCGCACCGTCCCGCCGCTGGGTCAGTAGGTCGAAGGAGGCGAGAGAGTCTATCTCGTCGTCCCAGTACTCCACACGGGCAGGCTGGCGCATATCGGGGGCGTAGATGTCCACGATGTCGCCCCGGACGCTGAACTGTCCCGGGCCGTCCACCTGACTTCGCCGCACGTATCCGGCGGCGAAGAGCCGCTCCACCAGCGCTTCGCGGTTGTAGACCATGCCGGGCTTGAGGGTGAGGGTGTTCTTCTGGAACTCATCCTGCGGCACAGTGTATTGGAGCAGGGCCTCGGCGGGGACGCAGACGGCGTTCAGCCGTCTGCCCGCCAGCGCGCCCAGCACCGACAGACGCCGGTACTCGTACTCGCGGCCCGCGCCCTCGACGGGGCGGAGCATGAAGTCCCGGGGCGGGAACACCGCCGCCGAGAGCCCCAGCGTCTTGAGGTCGTCGGCAAAATGGGTGGCCTCGGCCTCGCCGGGCGTGACGACGCAGAGGATGCGGCCCGTGTCCTTCTGGAGCGCGGCGTAGAGCAATGCCCGGCCTGCCGGAGGCAGGCCGAACAGCGCCGCCGGGCCGGTGGAGGCAAGGCTGGCCGCTGTCTTCTGGTATTCGGGGGTGTTTTTCAGGAGCGCTTCGTACATGGTGGACCTCCTTTCTAGTGAAGATGGACGTAATAGCCTCTCCCTTTGGGAGAGGTGTCACCGCAGGTGACGGAGAGGGCAAGCTCGGGGCGAAAGAGCTGCCATACAGCGATAAGCAGGCTCTTTGTCAGAGGGATGTTATCGCTGTGTCTGTGCTTTTTGTCAGCGGCCTTGCCCTCTCAGGCGCTTCGCGCCAAGGCCGGGTTGCGGCTCCCAGCATCTGCTTCGGCCCTTGGTGCGGACCTCGCATCCTGCTGGCCGCGGCCCCAACAGCGACTCCCTGTTTCCGCCGCTGGCGGCGGTCGTCGTTGTTGCTCCTATCGAGGGGAGGCTTTGGCATACCGGAAAACTTTATCTCTTCGCCAGAGGCTCCCCTCGGTAGGGGAGCTGTCGAGCGAAGCGAGACTGAGAGGTTGCGTCAAGCGGAGCCTTACCCGTTATACTTGCTCTGCGCCAGACCCAGCTTGCCGTCCATGATGAGCGTTGCGGCGGCTGCGATGTCGGGGCAGCGGTCGGCGAGGGCCTTGGCGTCGTCGGGCGGGAACCTGCCCAGCACCCAGTCGGCCAAATCGTAGTCCGGGCGGGGCTTTGCGCCCACGCCGATGCGGATGCGGGGGAAGTTCTCGCCGCCGAGGCGGGCGATGATGCTCTTGAGGCCGTTGTGGCCGCCCGCAGAGCCGGAGGGCCGGATGCGCAGCTTGCCGGGGTTCTGGGTGATGTCGTCGCACAGGACGATGACGTGGTCGGCAGGGATCTTGAAGAAGCCCGCCAGCGGGCTGATGGAGTCGCCCGAGAGGTTCATATAAGTCAGGGGCTTCAGGAGCACGACCTTGTGGCCGTCCACCTCGCCCTGCCCCCACAGGCCCTGAAACTTGGTCTTGGAGACGGAGATGCCCCACTTGCCGGCCAGATAGTCCAGCGCGGCAAAGCCTGCGTTGTGGCGGGTGCCGTCGTATTTCGGCTCCGGATTGCCGAGGCCGGCAATGAGCCAGATGTCATTGGTGTTCATATGATATATTCTGCCTTTTTTACGTTGGATCTGTTTTCGAACAATATGTTATTATAACATACGCGCGCGCAAAAAGATACACAAAAAACATAAAATGCCCCGGCGCACGGATGCGGAACGTGCGCCGGGGCAGATGGAAAGCGCCGGATGCGGAATCGGCGCTCTGGGCAGAGTCGGAGGGGGAGCAAAAACGGAAACCTTAACCCTGCTCTTTTTCGAGTTTCTGCTTCTTTATAATGTACGCCTCCATCTTCGGCTCAGCCCAGCCGTCGAGGTTGGTCTGACGCTCCCGGGCGATGCCAAGAGCCTGCGGGGGAACGTCCTTGGTGATGGTGCTGCCGGCGGCGGTGTAGGCCCCGTCGCCGATGGTGACGGGGGCGACAAGGTTGGTATTGCAGCCGATGAAGCAGTAGTCGCCGATCTGAGTGCGGAACTTGTCCTTGCCGTCGTAGTTGCAGGTGACGGTGCCGCAGCCGAAGTTGCAGTACTTGCCTACGTCGCTGTCGCCGATGTAGGTCAGGTGGCTGACGGTATTGCCCCGGGCGAAGTTGGAGTTCTTCGTCTCGACATAAGCGCCCAGATGCACGCCGCAGCCGGTAACGGTGTTGATGCGCACATGGGTGAAGGGACCGATATTGTTGTGGGGGCCGAGGTGGCTGCTGTAGACCTGGCTGGCGTTGACGGTGGTGCCTTCGTCCACGGTGCTGTCCTCGATGAGGGTGTTGGGGCCGATGACGCAGCCTGCGCCGATGGTGGTCTTGCCGCGCAGGATGGTGCCTGCGAGGATGACGGCTCCCGGGGCAATGACCACTTCGGAGCCGATCTCCACATTGCGGCTGCGGATGTCCACGCCGTTTGCGATGTGGCGCAGCAGCACCTCTTCGCGCTGGGCCTCGGCGGCGTCGAGCTTTGCCTTTGCGGCAGCCAGTGCGGATGCATCGATATTCTGCATAGAGAAAAACCTCCTCCAAAACCGCCTCTCGCAGAAGCTGTGCAGACCCCTGCGGAAGAGGAAATGTTGTATCCAAGATAGAAGAAATTCGGAAAGATGGAAGACAAACAAGAACGGCAGCAAGTTTAATGGATAGAAAGTTGTATCCAACTGCCCAAAAACGGCATCAGAACTCGAAAATCCTCTTCAAATCTTTCCCATTTTATATTACCCAAAAAGTGAGTAAAATGCAAGGGTTTGCACAAAAAATATCAAACAAATTCGGTGATTTGCCCGATGGAATAGACGTGAAATTTTGGTATAATAGTTTAGCATTCACAGAGAAATGTTTATCGTATGACAAGCAGAGCAACGATAAGACCGCCGTGCTTCGCGCCAGCGGCTACCATTTGGGAGGTAAACACGCATGAGCAAAAAGTATCTGTACTACTTCAGCGAAGGCAACGATGCCTTTGGCGGCGACAAGGTCACCATGAAGAACATTCTGGGCGGCAAGGGCGCTGGTCTGGCTGAGATGACCGCAGCCGGTATGCCGGTGCCGCAGGGCTTCACCATCACCACCGAGGCCTGCACCCAGTACTACGCAGACGGCCGCCAGATCAACGACGAGATCACCGCTGACATCTTCGAGCACGTCAAGGGCCTCGAGAAGATCACCGGCAAGACCTTCGGCGACAACGAGAACCCGCTGCTGGTCTCCGTCCGCTCCGGCGCACGTCAGTCCATGCCCGGCATGATGGACACCATCCTGAACCTCGGCCTGAACGATGAGGCTGTCGAGGGTCTGGCCAAGAAGACCAACAACCCCCGCTTCGCATATGACTGCTACCGCCGCTTCGTGCAGATGTTCGCCGACGTCGTCATGATGGTCCCGAAGAGCCTGTTCGAGGTCGAGATCGACAAGCTGAAGGAAGCCAAGGGCGTCAAGAACGACGTTGACCTGACTGCTGACGACCTGAAGGAGCTGGTCGGCACCTTCAAGAAGATCTATGAGGACAACGAGGGCAAGCCCTTCCCCCAGGACCCCAAGGACCAGCTCATCGAGGCTGTCAAGGCCGTCTTCCGCAGCTGGGACAACCCCCGTGCAAACGTCTATCGTAAGATGAACGAGATCCCCTACGAGTGGGGCACCGCTGTCAACGTCCAGCAGATGGCTTTCGGCAACTCCGGCGACCGCTCCGGCACCGGCGTTGCATTCACCCGTGACCCCGCCACCGGCGCTAAGAAGCTGATGGGCGAGTACCTCATCAATGCACAGGGCGAGGACGTCGTTGCCGGTGTCCGCACCCCGTCTCCCATCAGCCATCTGCACGAGCAGATGCCTGAGGTCTACGACCAGTTCGTCGAGATCGCTACCCGTCTGGAGAACTACTTCCGCGATATGCAGGATATGGAGTTCACCATTGAGGACGGCCACCTGTATATGCTGCAGACCCGTAACGGCAAGCGTACCGCTCAGGCTGCTCTGCAGATCGCATGTGACCTGGTGGACGAGGGCATGATCACCGAGCAGGAGGCTGTCCTGCGCGTGGAGCCCAAGCAGCTGGACACCCTGCTGCATCCCCAGTTCGACGCAGCTGCCCTGAAGGCTGCTGAGGTCGTCGGCAAGGGTCTGGCAGCTTCTCCCGGTTCTGCCTGCGGCCAGATCGTCTTCACCGCCGAAGAGGCTGAGGAGATGGTCAAGTCCGGCAAGATGAAGAAGGTCGTTCTGGTCCGTCTGGAGACCTCTCCCGAGGACATCGTCGGCATGCAGGTGTCTCAGGGCATCCTGACCGTCCGCGGCGGCATGACCAGCCACGCAGCCGTTGTTGCTCGTGGTATGGGTACCTGCTGTGTCTCCGGCTGCGGCAACGACAACGACGTGAAGATCGACGAAGAGGCTAAGACCTTCGAGCTCAACGGCCACAAGTTCGTCGAGGGCGACTGGATCTCCATCGACGGCTCCACTGGTAACATCTACGGTGAGCAGGTCGCCACCGTCGCCGCCACCGGCAACAAGAACTTCAACCGCTTCATGGGCTGGGCAGACGCCGCTCGTCAGCTGCTGGTCATGACCAACGCCGATAACCCGCGCGACGCACAGCAGGCAGTTGACCTGGGTGCTGAGGGCATCGGCCTGTGCCGTACTGAGCATATGTTCTTCGCTGAAGACCGCATCAAGGCTGTCCGTGAGATGATCTGCGCACGTACCGTGGAAGAGCGCGAGGCTGCTCTGGCCAAGGTCGAGCCGTTCCAGCAGGGTGACTTCGAGGCGATGTACCGCATCATGGGTGAGCGCCCGATGACCATCCGTTATCTGGACCCGCCTCTCCACGAGTTCCTGCCCAGCAAGGACGAGGACATCAAGGAGCTGGCTGCCGACATGGGCATGACCTTCGATGACCTGAAGAACGTCGTTGCATCTCTGCATGAGTTCAACCCCATGATGGGCCATCGTGGCTGCCGTCTGGCTGTCACCTACCCCGAGATCGCAGCAATGCAGACCCGCGCTGTTATCAAGGCAGCTCTGAACGTCTCTGCTGAGACCGGTTATATCATCACCCCGCACATCATGATCCCGCTGGTCGGCGAGGTCAAGGAGCTGAAGTTCGTCAAGGACGTTGTCGTCAAGGTCGCAGACGAGCTCATCAAGGCTTCCGGCGTTGACATGAAGTATCTGGTCGGTACCATGATCGAGATCCCCCGTGCAGCTCTGACTGCCGGCGAGATCGCCAAGGAGGCTGAGTTCTTCAGCTTCGGCACCAACGACCTGACCCAGATGACCTTCGGCTTCAGCCGTGACGATGCTGCCAAGTTCCTGGGCGCTTACTACGAGAACAAGATCTACGAGAGCGATCCGTTCCAGCATCTGGACCAGGTCGGCGTCGGCAAGCTGGTCAAGATGGCTGCACATGATGGCCGTGAGACCCGTCCCGACCTGGGTCTGGGCATCTGCGGCGAGCACGGCGGCGATCCCTCCAGCGTCGAGTTCTGCCACAAGGTTGGTCTGGACTACGTCAGCTGCTCTCCCTTCCGTGTGCCTATCGCACGTCTGGCCGCTGCTCAGGCTGCTATCAAAAATCCCAGAAAGTAAGATTGTTGCATGAAGATGCACTAATCGTGCAAAACATGGGAAGATAAGCGTATGATAAACCTCCCCGGTGAAACTGAATGGTTTTGCTGGGGAGGTTTTTGGTTTTAAGAGAAGAAAAAGTATGAAGAAAAGAAAAATTGATCCACTTGAAGAAATTATGAGTAATCCGTATTATCAACTACGTGATGATTATAACTATGCAGAAAAGGTGAAGGGGACTATTAGTTTTGGGCAATATAGCATGAAATATTGGGCATTAGAACGGGATATAGTCCTTGATGAAACAAAAAGTGAAGTTACAGAAGAGATGTTCGTAAAGGCTATAATGGATGCACGAAAAGAAGGGGAAATCTTAAATGATGAAGATGAGGTAAATGGAGCAAGAAAAATAAGAAGAAAAGTAATAAGTCATCTAAATATAATTTTTTGTGGAAAAGCAAAATGCAAGAGCCAAATTAAAATTGGAATAAATCGCAACTTACATTAAAAAATATAGTTTTCTTTAATTGGCTTTTGCATACAAACGCCAAAACGCTTGCAAAAGCTATTGAAAGGATAGAAGGCAAAAAGAATGATTGGGTAACAAAAATTAGTGAATCCAGAGATAAAACAAAGACAGCGGAAGATTATTATAAGGAACTTCTAGTTCGTGGATTAAACTCGTTAAAGGAAAATGAAATTAGTCCAGAACTTGTAGAAAAGAGAATAAGGGAACTTTATCCAGACATAAAGGAAGAACCTAAAAGCGAGATAGAAGATAGTCAAAAATTTGAGGGCTGGCCGATAATTTGGTGGCTTGGAGATGAACTTTTTGAGATGGAGATAGAATATCCGCATTCAGAATGGGTGTATCAAACGATTTATCAGGACATACTGGAAAGTTTATCAAAGTGCAAAGATGAGATTGAAAAGTGTGCGGATAAGTTTTATGAGGCAAGGTGCAGAAAAGAAGGAAAGAAAGTAGAGGACTAAAGATACTCTAAAATGCATTGAAGCCGAAAAGGTCGGAAAAACCTGACCTTTTCGGCTTCAATGCATTTTTATATAATTCAACTTTCGAAATATGAATAAATTGTGAATAAAATGCGCTCGAAATTTACGAAAAAGGCTTTGAGCGGTCTGGAAGGCAAAATAGGGCCATGATAGACTACTATTGCAAACGAAGTGGCCACTTCGAAGCACAAAAATAATTGATTTGCGAGGTATTTATTATGCTACAGAAGAATTGCGAAAACGAGATTCGAGAGCTGAGCCGGGACCAACAGGAAATGCTGGATGAACACATCGACAGGCTGAATAAAGTTTTTAAAGGCAAGGACAACTATGCCGGCATTGCCGTAATGTCGGAAAAATATGCACCTGTTGTCCGCGAAAACAAGGAAGCTTATCCGCTCAATGAAATTCAGGTGATTATCAAAAAGAACGGAGAACCGTTTGTAAGATGCAGCTGGAAAAGTGATGAAGGAACAAGCAGTTTTCCGCTTCAGTTCAGCGCAAAAACTTCAAAATCTGGCCAAATCTCTGGGAGCGTTTTTGTTCGAGGACAAATGGAATCGCCTATTGTGATTGACAGCTCAGACGAATTTGAACTGGATGGCTTTTACGAGCTGATGGTACACGCTTGCGATGAAGAGATGGGGTATCTCTGGGTCGGAGATGGAAAGAATGAGGGCTTGATCAGAATGGATTATCTCCTCTCTGGAAACCTTAATCGGAATCCTATTGAAAAGCTGATTGACCAGATGTATTTCCAGAATGCTACTTCGGAGGGTACGAACCATGAATAATCTGAACGGTAACAGAAAGAATGAATTTCGTCGGAAGCAAGAGGAGAAGCAGCGGAAGCTTGCTCTAAAAATCGAGGATGAAGCTGGCGAATTACGAGAGGGGAGCTTGAAGAGCGAAGAAGCCATTCCATGGAGTTGGCTGGTCTCGATTGGCAGGTGGAAAGCCGCAACATCTACTCAGGCACGGGTGCAATGATCCCCGGCTATCGCGCCAATGTCCGCAGCACCGATGATGCTGTTCTGGGTGTGGTGTCTGACCGCTACCGCATTGTGCAGAACGAAGAAGCATTTCAGTTTACCGATGACCTGCTGGGTGAGGGCGTTACTTATGAAACTGCCGGTTCTTTGCAGGGCGGCAAGAAAGTCTGGATGCTGGCAAAGCTGCCGGAGAAGTACATCATCGCCGGTGACGAAGTGACCCCATATCTTGTGTTCTTCAACAGTCACGATGGTAGCTCTGGTGTGAAAGTAGCAATGACCCCGGTTCGTGTAGTCTGCCAGAACACCCTGAATCTGGCTTTGGGTACTGCAAAGCGCATCTGGACTGCTCGCCATACCGAAAATGTTCTGCTCCGGGTGCAGGACGCTCGTGAAACCTTGCAGCTTGCCAACAGCTATATGGGGGAACTGGGCAAAGGCATCCATGAGCTGACCACCATCAAGCTGTCTGACCGCAAGGTGCAGGAGTTTATCAACGAGTTCTTCCCTGTCGCCGAAGATCTGACCGATGGCCAACGGAAGAACAACCTGCGCTTGCAGGAAGATTTGAAGGCTCGCTATTATAACGCACCTGATTTGGAGTGGGTCGGAAAGAACGGCTGGCGGTTTGTGAACGCTGTTTCAGATTTTGCCACCCATGCAGACCCCATCCGCAAGACCCGGAACTACAATGAAAATCTGTTTTTGCGCACCGCAGAGGGCAATCCGATGATTGATAAAGCTTATAAGATGGTGCTGGCCGCAGCATAAAGGAGCGAATCATGAACGATGTGAGCAATCGGGCTGTCCGGGAATTTTCTGAGTTCCTGAACAGCATCGAAGCCGATTTTCCAAAGCCTACTTGCACCACGGCATACGAGATCACGATGAAAAGCACCATTGTCAGTGCCTTGATTACGCTGGACACCGAAAAGCAAATGGACGAGCGTTTCTGGAACCATCTCCGGGTGCAGCGGAACATTCTGAATTTCCTGTATGCCCTGTGGCTGGATGATGACCGCACTTTGGTGGACGAGTTTTCTACTATTATGAAGGACTTGGTGGAATACGATTTTGAAATCACCGATAAAAATATGAAGCAGGAGTTGAATATTGCATGAAACGATTGATTTCCACAATAAATCTGTCCAAAGAAGAGTGGCTGCGCTATCGAAAGTGTGGTATCACTGGCACGGATGCTGGGGCCATTTTGGGCCTGAATCCGTACCGCTCTGCATTTCAGGTGTATCACGATAAAATCAGCGATACCATTGAAAATATCGACAGCGAAGCTATGCGGCAGGGCCGGGACTTGGAAGAGTATGTGGCACAGCGATTCACCGAAGCCACTGGGCTAAAAGTTCGCAGAGCCAATGCTATCTACCAGAACGAGGAACATCCGCTTCTTCTGGCGGATTTTGACCGCCTGATCGTTGGACAGAAAGCAGGATTGGAATGCAAGACGGTTTCACCGTTCTCTGCGGATAAGTGGGCAGATGGTAAAATTCCTGTACACTACATGGCGCAGGTCAATCATTATCTGGCCGTCAGTGGTTTCGACTGCTGGTATATTGCTGCTCTGATTTTCGGAAAAGAGCTGGTAATTCATAAAATTATCAGTGATAAGGCTGTTTTGGATAATCTCATTGCCGAAGAAGAGCATTTTTGGAAGTACAATGTGATGCCTGAGATTGCGCCTACACCTACCGGAAGCGAGGGAGATACACAGCAAATCAACCAGATGTATTTTGACGATGATAAAAGCAAAACGGCTGATTTGAATGCAGTTCGTGACCTGCTGGACAAACGACAGTCTCTTTCTGACCAAATCGAACAGCTGGAGCAGGAAAAGACTGCGATTGAACAGCAAGTGAAGCTGGAAATGCAGGATGCCGCCTACGGTACAGCTCCCGGCTATAAGGTGTCGTGGGTGTCCTCTGAAAGTAAGCGTGTGGATTCCCAGCGGTTGAAGAAAGAACAGCCGGACATTTTTAATCGGTACAGTAAAAATGTGAGCAGTCGCAGATTTACTATCATTCATGCGGCATAAGTTTTGGATATGGCGGCAGGAAAGTAATTTCCTGCCGTCTTTTTTATGGGAGGTTTATTATGGCTACTGAAAATCCGTTCGTAAAATTATTTAGCATCGACTTCAAAGACCATGTGGAAGTCAAAAAGTCTGGAAATACTGAACTGAAATATGTGAGCTGGGCGTATGCTTGGGCAGAGGTGAAGAAGCTGTATCCTTCTGCCAGCTATGAGGTCAAAAAGTTCAACGGTTTGCCCTATGTCTATGATCCTATCACCGGATTCATGGTCTATACATCCGTTACCATTGAGGGCGTTTCGCATGAGATGTGGCTGCCTGTACTGGATGGCGCAAACAAGGCCATGAAAGCTGTGCCTTACACCTACACCACCCCGAAATGGGAATATAACCAGCAGACGCGCCGCCGTGAGAAAGTCGGCATGGAAGAACGCACCGTAGAAGCCGCTTCCATGTTTGATGTAAACAAGGCCATCATGCGCTGTCTGGTAAAAAATTTGGCGATGTTTGGCCTTGGCCTGTATGTCTATGCCGGGGAGGATTTGCCGGAAGATGCTGCACAGCAGTCAGATGCAGAATCCCAAAAGCAAACGAAGCCGCAATCCACCAGTCAGAAGCAGGAACAGCCGCCCATGCCCTGCATCTGTGTCCGCTGTAATCAGCCCATCAAACGAGTAAAGCTGAAAGATGGCTCTATCATGCAGGCGGCAGAGTTTGCGAATACCCATGAGGGAATGTGCGCTGACTGCTATAAAGCTACCCGACTTAATGTGGCATAAAGGAGAAATTTATATGTCTTGCAATGCGATGACCGAACACTATGAAGAAATCACTGTCTGCGGAAAGCCTGCATTATTCACTAACTTCCGCATCAAAAGAGATACCGTCCCGGATAGTCTGTATGTCTACGATGTGCGGCATGATGATGACTGCCGAGGAATTCCCTGTGAGATTGCACCATTTATCATGGTCAATCACTGGGGAACGATTATTCTTGCAGAGCCGTTGGAGCTACCCGATGACGGACGGCGGTATATCGACGAAGAGACGGACTGGAACTATGACCCATTTGGAGGAGCAGAGAAAAATCAAAAGCCTTGTGTGACGGTGGGAGAGTTTATGAATCAGTATCAGAACCGTTGATAAGAGCGAGCCGTGTCGTTCCTTATAAAGTTCAAAAGTTATCGCAGGTGACGGACGGCGCGAACCGTTCGTCAACGGAGACAATCTTTTGAAGTTTATATGGGATGACTAAGGCTCGCAGGAAAAAGTATTAAAAATGCCGTGGGTATAGAAAAGTATCAACCACAGCGTGATGAAACCGATTTGCTTTAGCAAATCGGTGACGCTAAAATGACGTTCGGCATTTTTGATATAGAAAGAAGGGCTATGAGTATTTATGGTTATTGCAGAATTTCCACTGCAAAACAGAGCATTGACCGTCAGGTGCGTAATATCAGGGCTGAATACCCGACAGCTCACATTGTACAGGAAGCCTATACGGGAACTTCCATCCTTCGGCCAGAATGGAGCAAGTTGTATCGGATTCTGAAAGAGGGCGATACTGTGGTGTTCGATTCCGTCTCCCGAATGTCCAGAAACGCAGAAGAGGGATTTTCATTGTATGAGGATCTCTACCATAAGGGCATCCGGCTGATATTTCTGAAAGAGCATCACATTGATACCAAAACGTACAAAAAGGCCCTGTCCGGCAGCATTGCCATGACAGGAACCAATGTGGATTTTATCTTAAAAGGTATCAACGAGTATCTGATGGCATTGGCAAAAGAGCAAATCAAGCTGGCCTTTGAGCAGTCTGAAAAAGAAGTGGCCGATTTACACCAGCGTACTCGTGAGGGTCTTGTAACAGCAAAGCTGAATGGAAAACAGGTTGGACGTAAAAAAGGCACTGGATTTGAAACCAAGAAGTCTAAAGCGGCCAAAGAGAAAATCCGCATCCATTGTAAGGCTTTTGGTGGTACATTGGACGATGTGGAGTGCATGAAGCTGACAGGGCTTGCCCGGAATACCTATTATAAGTATAAGCGGCAGATTCGGGCTGGATTGGCTGACGAGGGAAAAACTTAAGAAGGAAAAGTTGTTATGAAGAACGAAAAATGTGTAAAAGATGAATCCCGTAGCGAATTTACAAAAGAGGAACAAGAGGAATTTTTGAATTTGCTGGGTCGCATAACCCCAGAGCAGCGTGAAGCACTGAAAAAAGTTCTGAAGTCCTTTACTTAATGAAGAAGGATGCCGGGTGACACAATGACCGCTCGGCATCCTTCTTTTTTGTAAATGTGCACATTATTCAGGTAAAAATGCTTGAATCAAATCCAAGATAGCAGTTCTTTGTGATGGAGAAAGTCTATCCCATGTGGTCAAAAGAGATTTCTGCTCTTCTGTCAGATGGTGAATGGCAGCGTCCTCTTCAAAAAACTGCGAGAGGGTGATGCCAAGACCATGACAAATTTTTTCAATCGAGGTCACGTTGGGCTGAAGATTTCTTCTGCGCCATGTTGATAAGGTCGATTGCGTCAGGCCAGAGTTTTCGGCAAGGGTGTATTCAGACCATCCACGAGCTAACCGCTCCCGGTCAATTCTTCCCAGAATGTCAAAGTTCGGCTTCTCGCGTTCCATGTCATTGCCCTCCTTAGATAAATCGTAGTGCCACTTACGATTTTAAGTGTGGATGCCTTGACAGATAATTCTATAAATCGTATAATTTTAACAAGATAAATCGTAATATGAGGCGGTTCATTTGTCTTGTTTGATAATTGAAACCAATGAAAAGCTTCATGCGATTTAAGGTCGTAAAGAAAAGATGAAAGGAAAAGTCAAATGAAAAAGAGAATTGCGTCAATGCTGGCAGCAACGGTGATGCTATTTAGCGTAATAGCTTTGCCTGCTTCAGCTCAAACAGATTGGCTTGGGAACTCTGATTTGACGACCGCAAAGGTACGTGAGATTGCAGACGCTGACACATTGACAGAAAGTCAAATTGCAGAAATCAATAATCACTACTAATGCATATCCACTGTCAAAAGTGTGGAACTTCTATACGCGTGATTGGTCATAAAGTATTGAAGAATATGTGAGCGTCTGCGAAATCTTCTTTACAGACTTTCTGCTTGGGAAATTTGATCTCATAAAAACGAAAGTTGGCACAGGTCAAGCTGGCGTATAGCGCTTCCGGCGGCAATGGTAGGCCAAATTTCTTGGACGGATAAGAATGGAAAAGGCGATTGGCACTTTGACTTGGCATATATACAAAACAATCGAAATGTAAAAGAGGCGGCAATATGTTGAATAAAGTTAAAAGAATACTTCAGTGGTTTATTGGCGGATGCTATATATTAAGTGGACTAGCATATATTGGAGAGTATACGATGCCCGCCATTATCCTTATTATATTGGGCGGCGTGATAATTCTTCCGCCAATTACGAAGAGGATTCCGGCATTTAAGTTTAAGAAAATTGCACTGATACTATTATCTTCTATTGTAATGATAGCGGGTATTCAGCTTGGAGAAACTAATCTTTCACCAGAAGTATTAGCGAAAAGAAAAGCAGAATCAGAGGCTGCGGCGGCCTCTCAAGCTGCCTTAGAAGCTCAGGAAGCCGCTGAGAGCGCATCTCGTGCAGCGGAAGAAGAAGCGGCATCCAAAGCAGCTCAAGAAAAAGCGGAATCTGAAGCAGCGGTTGCTACTGAAAATGAAATTGCTTCGATGAAAGCTATGATTCTTAAAGACTGCAATTTGAGCGATATTCCTCGTGATGATAAGAACCAAATGGCAAATGCAGATGAGAAAAATTTCTATGCTGCATGGAAAGAAGCTGCAGCAGAAAAAATTGCCGAAAAAAATCAAGGAAATAATGCGGAGGACCTTGTTCGCATAACATTCGAGCAGATGGTCGACTTTTATAAGAAAATTTATCCAGATAGTACACTGATTAACACTGAAAAAGGGATTCTTGAGAGTATTGACAGTGCAAGTAGCGAAATGGAAGAAGCAAAGACGAGTGACCTCGGTTACTCCGTTGAAGATGCTGAGCTGTATGAGGGTAAATTCTACATCTATAAGAGAATGGAAACCCATTATGATGATACGTTGCTTGGAAGCCTTCAGAAAGAGTTGGACTCCTTTAATACGAGCAAGGCGATTGAATGGCTTGCCTATGATGTGGATTATTTGATGGGCGAAGCTTATCCGGGTGAAACGGCCTATGTTTTGATTACGGAAGATGAATATACTTTCTCGAAGCAGGGAGCGTATAAATTAACTTATGTTGATACTGGAAAGACAACAGAGCTTGTTGACGACCAGGGATTCCGCTGGGAGGCATCGGTCTATTTTGTTGTAGATGAGGATACATACAATGAAAACCTTCAGAAGATGTTCAGGGCAGAGCAAGCTTTGTACGACACTTACGAGCGTATTCTAAACAATTTTGGACTTGCAGAGTGAAAATTATAAAATAAGAGGAAAATGGTATGCTTATAGTTATTATTGCGATTCTTTTCATCGTTTGGGTAGTTCATGATTTTAAGAAAGCAGGGGCTGAAATCACGAATGAGCACAGCATTAGACAGTATCTTGACTATCTTGTAAGAAACAAGGGGTGGACTAAGAGCAGCGGACTTATTCCGATTTACACATCTCCCTGTGGCAAGAAAGGCTGCTATGCGGATTGGGAAATGCAGATTTATGACTGCCATCATAAGAAAAAACTGACAACCGCAGAAATCGCTGCATTTTTTGAGCAATTCCAATAATTTACATTGGGAGAGGCTTGGAGATACAAAGAAGAGCAGGATAATTCGGGTAGCACAGTAAGCTGTAAAAAGACCTCCGCTTTCGTTTGCGATAGAGAGCGGAGGTCTTTTACTTTCAGAAAAATGCCTATAAATTAATTATAAGAATGAAATTTTCTTAAATGCTGGAATAAAAACAGAAAATGAGCTATAATAATAACAGGAAGGAGTTGAAAGAATGCTTTGCCAGTTTTCTTTTCAGAATTTTAAGTCTTATAAGGATGAAACCACATTTGATTTTCGTGCGATGGCAATTCCAGAGTTTCAGGATGCTTTGATTCGGCAGGAGAAAGCGGAAGATTTGCTTCCGGTCAGTGCGGTCTACGGCCCTAATGGTGGTGGGAAGACGAATCTGCTACAGGCATTCTTTTGTCTAATTAACCTTGTTGTGAAGCCGATTCATGCGTTGGAGAAAAACCGACAGCCGATGATTTTCCAGCAGGGCAGCAGTGTGACTCCCTTTATGCTGGATGAAAACTCTGTAAATGAGCCTACGATTTTTCAGGTGTTCTTCCGTGTAGGCGAGAAGGAATACCAGTATTACATTTCGCTCAAGGAAGAAATTGTCTTTGAGTCCCTCTTGTGGCGTACACTGGGCGGCAAGAAGACAGGTTTGATTTTTGAGCGAGATGGTCAGAAGATTGAATTGGGCGCGAGTATCAGTAAGGCGAGCATCAATCTGGACGTCAACCCGAAGATGCCGTATCTTTCTTTTTTGGCAATCAACTACAATATTCCTGTGATTGCAGAAGTACAGAATTGGTTTGAATCCTGTATTACACAGAGCTATGCGAACCCCAGAGCAGAAAACATTGTGCTGGTGTCCAAGAATGAGACGACTAAGGAAAGCCTGATTCATGCACTGAATGATGTAGGTATTGATTTGTCTGGCTATCGCTATGATGAGGATAGCAAGCACCTGTTCACGCAGAGAACAATCAATGGCAAGGTCTATGAGCTTCCCTTTGAAGCGGAGTCGGATGGAACCAAGAAAATGATTGCAGCTCTGCCGGTTCTGATGGTAGCGTTGCAGGAAGGCCGCACAGTGGTTGTGGACGAGCTGGATGCCAAGCTGCATCCGAAGCTGCTTCGGTATGTGATTCAGATGTTCAAGAACCCGGAGTTGAATAAGAAAGGCGCACAGCTGCTATTCAGCTCGCATGACTTGACTACGATGAAGAATACGGTCTTCCGCCGCGATGAAATTTGGTTTGCCGCGATGAATGATAATCATGAGAGTGAGATTTATTCGCTTTATGAGTTCCGGCAGGAGGACAACACGCGCGTCAAGAGTACGGCGGCCTTTGATAAGCAGTATCTGGAAGGCCGATATGGTGCAGACCCATACCTCTCTAATATGCTGACGGGGAGGGATTGGGCATGAGTCTGAAACCGCCGAAAAAGAGTGACCTTGGAAAAAGCTGGATGAAGAATCGCCGTGATAAGGCGAGAATGATTCAGCCAGAATACCACTTGATTGCATCTGAAGGCACAGAAACTGAGCCGCAGTATTTTGGCGCAATTCAACAGATCATCAATTCTAAGTACCGTGATAGAATCCAGTTAAAAGTAGAGGGTATTGGCGACAATACAGTGAATCTGTTGATGAAAGCTCGTCAATACGTTCAGAATAACGGCGTTGTGTTTAAGCACGTCTGGATTGTCTATGACACAGATGATTTTCCGGCAGAAAATATCGATATGGTAGCACAGCTGTGCCAAGAATACAATGCACAAGGTGAGACGATTTACCATGCTGTATGGTCGAACCAGTGCGTGGAACTGTGGTATTTGCTGCATTTTATGTATATGGATACTGATATTGATAGATCTCGTTACTGGCCGAAGCTAAGCGACTGCCTGAAAAACATGGGTGCAGGGAGTTACGAGAAGAACCGCCCGGATATGTATGAAGTTCTGCGACCTTACATGGACATTGCGATTGCCAATGCAAAGCGATTGGACAAGCAGAATGAAGGACGGAAACCCTCTGAGTCAGCACCCGGAACGAAAGTTTATGAACTGGTTGAGATATTGAGACCTTATCTTTTGGACACGCAGTGATTTTGACGCTGGAAAGGAGGCACACGCAATATGTGTGATGTGCTTGATAAAGTGGAAAACAGAGGCATCGAAAAAGGCATCGTGAAAGGCGAGAGCCGCGGAGAAAACAAAATGGCTTTACTGGTAAAGAAGCTCCTTGACCAGAATCGCATTGGCGATGTAAAGAGGGCTTCTGAAGATGAAAAGAGCCGTGCGGAGTTGATGAAAGAGCTTGGAATCAACTGGAAAATTGAAAACCGCGATGTGTCGTTATTCCGAACGCTCTGTAATTTTGGCACCCGCCCAGGCTGCTATTAAAAACCCGAGAGCATAAGGACTTTATAGCAAATTATCGTTAAAAATCAAGTATAAAACAAGGCTCACCGTCAATTTTGGCGGTGGGCCTTGTTTGCTCATGTATGAGATGGACTGCGTTTAACACAGGGGCGCTTCCCAGAAGCATCACAGATACACCTCCACGGTCAGGTCGGTCCACGCTGCGCGGCGGAACTGGTGGGGCATCTTGTTGGCTTCCCGGTAACGCTTGGCGGTTTCAAATCATAGTGCCGCTGTGAGTTCGCAGAAAAACACTTGATGATTTTTTCATCGTCCTTGACCATACAAGGAAATGAAAAGCTCCCCATTCCAATTCGTAAATGAACAGGTCCGTAAAAAGTAGACAATAGACAAAAGGCCTCCTCGTGTAGGATAATAGAACTACACGAGGAGGTTTTGCTATGTCCAGAAAATATGTAAAGATCGACGTATACGGAAAAGAAATTTTAGAATTGAAACG
>ERZ810710.103-NODE-103-length-25982-cov-8.13376_pt1 | contig 25982 bp, 14 predicted proteins | sample MGYA00520190_ERZ810710 | MGnify/ENA primary metagenome ERZ810710 (study PRJEB31588, sample SAMN03399942) | human gut metagenome | study: EMG produced TPA metagenomics assembly of the PRJNA231909 data set (A prospective, longitudinal analysis of the...
CACCGGCGGTCAATCGGGTGGTACCCCGTAATATGATACTCTCTGCCGATGAAAAACATCTGTTCCTCCTGGGATATCCCGAATATCTGCCCAATTCCACTTTGCAGTTGTACCGGTTGTCTGTGCGTGACGGTGAGTGTGAAGCGGTGGGAGACAGTATTCCTATTGTTTCGGAAGAGATTGCTACCAACGCCAATCTATACTTCAATGAAGAATTAAATGAGTTCTATTGTTCCGTCCAAGAGTTCGAGAAGCACGGGCAAGTGACTACCCGTCTATACTCCCTGTCTGCTCCGCCGGTTACATTGGACGATGTGGAATACTATAGCCGGAGGCGGAATACCCTGAATGCCGGTCTGCTGGGAGCAGTCGTGGGTGGAGTATTGTTGTTGGCGGCCTGTGTATGGGGCATCATGCACCATAAGCGGAAGCGGGACAGGACGTCTGCCGAGACCGCATCTGCCGGAGTACGTCCGGAAGAAGTGTCCGATATACCAGAAGTTCCGGCTGTGGAGTCACCGGAAGTGAAAGAAGAAGAAGTTGAGAAAGAGCCTTCCGAGTGGGAAGAATTGCCGGCCGTATTGCCGCCCGACAAGAATGCTATTTTCCTTTTCGGCATGTTTACCATTCTCGATAATGCCGGACGTGACATTACCTATATGCTCAGTCCCAAGCTGCGTACTATCTTTTTGTATATTCTGCTGAACAGTGTAGGCAAGAGGGGAGTGCTTTCGTCTGACATGAATCAGATATTCTGGCCCGATAAGTCCGGCAGCAATGTGAAGAACCTCAAAGGAGTTTCCATGAATCATGTGAGGAAGATATTGCAGGATGTGGACGGCATCGAACTCGTATACCGCAACGGATACTTCTGCATGGTGTTTGGCGAAGAGTTTTATTGCGATTACATTCGTCTGATGAACCTTACCTCTCCGGAGAAAAAGAAGAAAGAGACTCCCGGTGCCATACGTGCGGAATGGTTGGAAATACTTTTGCGGGGTAAGTTCATACCCGCCGCCGAGTCCGACCTTTTCGATTACTACAAACAGAAAGTGGAAACGCTGATCCATTCTCTTCTGCCCGGCCAGTTGGAACTGGCTTACCGGGATGCCCGGTTCAGTATCGTCATCCGTCTTTGTAACATTCTCTTTATAGCCGATCCTTTGTCGGAACTGGCACTTGCTTATACCGTTTGTGCCCTTCGGAAACAGAACAACCAGGAGGAAGCCATCAGGCGTTATGCCGCGTTTACGAAAGATTATAGACGGGTGATGAACGAGGAGTACGGCATAGCTTTCGCTGACATCAAGGTCTGAGATTCCCTCCCGATTGTCAGTTTGTCAAAATGATAAAGCAACCTCTCTGCTTTTGGTTTTTTCGGCCGTTGGGCGGGGCATGACCGGAAAAACGCCGCCATTTCGTTTATCGGTTTATCTTTCTGATGGTATAGATACCTGTTCTTGCTAATTAAAGACGGTGACGAGCCTCTTCGCATACCTTGTGTTCGCTTTAGAGAAGAATGCCTGTCCTTTTGATACATCAAACAGGACTTCTTCAACAGACCAACCGGAAGTAGAACGGGCTTCTCAGGGCTTTTGTTCCGGAACAATATATGATAACTGCCAAAACATATAGAGATATTTAGAAAAGAAGTAAGCATTTTCCGAAAATGCTTACTTCTTTCTGACCAAATGCTTCCTTCTTTTTCCGAAAAGTAAGGTACTTTTCATCTCCGATCGAGGCTTTGAAGGTCGGTTACTCCGGTTTTTCGTGTTCAACAACCCGGTTCTTGCCGTATTTCTCTTCCGGTTGAGCTCTTTTGGAAGAAGACCTCGTCAACGGAAAAGGCTTTTTGCTGTCTTTCTGAAACCTTGGTTCTTCTTTGTGCTATCTTTGTGTATTTTTTAATGAGTGGAAGTCAATGTCTGGACTGCTGTAGGGCCGGGTTAACAAGAAATATGAGAGGTTAATCGCTTCGTTAACCCTTATTTAATCCCTCTCTTAAGACCATGGAGATACCTTTGCTTTCGTCTTTAGTTAAAAAGAGTCAGCAACGCCTTGCTTGATTCCTAATGTTAATTTTAATTCATTATTATTATGAGAGAACGAAAATTAGTAGAAAGAGCCGTAAGGATTTCAGGGATGTTTGTCCTTCTTTCGGGTATGGGACTTCAACCTTGCCTTGCTTCTCACAGCTACAATGCAGCATCTGCCGGAGTGGTGCAGGTAGAACAGCAGAAACAGAAAATAACCGGTTGTGTTCTTGACGTCACGGGTTCTCCGCTTCCCGGGGCTTCTGTATTGGTAAAGGGTGCTCCCGGACGTGGAGCAATCACCGATATGGATGGTAACTTCTCGGTTGAAGCGGAACAGGGAGAGCAACTTGAGATCTCCTTTATTGGAATGGAAACACAAGTCGTGACCGTTTCCGCAAAGACCCGTCTGCAGATCACCCTGAAAGAGGACAGCAAAACCTTGGACGAAGTCGTGGTGGTGGGTTATGGTACACAAAAGAAAGCCAACCTCACCGGAGCCGTAGCCAGTGTTTCGGCAGAGACATTGGAGAGTCGCCCGATCACCAATCTTAGCCAGGGACTGCAGGGTATGATCGGTAACCTGAACATTTCCGCCGACAACGGTGCGCCGGGCAAAGGATACGGGTTCAACGTTCGTGGTACTACATCTATAAACTCTTCCGGACCCTTGGTACTGGTCGATGGTGTGCAGATGGATCCCAACATGATCAATCCGGCCGATGTGGAAAGCGTATCGGTATTGAAGGATGCGGCTTCGGCTTCTATTTACGGAACACAGGCAGCCTATGGTGTCGTGCTGATTACCACCAAGAAAGGTAAAGACGAGAAAGCCAAGATCTCGTTCTCGTCCAACTGGTCTGTCAATTCGCCTACACGTAAACCGGAGTACATGGATTCGTGGACATTTGCCAATTTCCATAATCTGACCAACCGCAACTCGGGTGGAGGCGATTACTACGATAAGAACTATATGGATCATATCTATGCCTATTATACCGACCCGAAACACAATCTGCCGGTATTCATCGATCCGTCCAATCCCAACAAGTATCTGTATTGCGGCAACACCGACTGGATAGATGAAACCATCAAAGACAACACCCTGATGCAGCAGTACACCCTGTCTCTCAACGGAGGTTCGGGCAAGACCGCCTATTACGGTTCGATAGGTTTCCTCGACCAAGGGGGAACACTGAAACATTACGACGATAAGTACCGCCGTTTCAATGTCAACCTGAACCTGACTTCGGACGTCACCAATTGGTTGCAGGTGCGGTTGAAGACCGTCTACAACAACACTTACCGGGATGCTCCTTACGGAAGTAACAACAGTGACGAGACAGCACAGATCAACAGTGCATTCTACGGCGCCGACCTTCGTCCGATGATGCCGGTATATCATCCGGACGGAAACTTTTCCGGTCAGGGCAGTTGGACGAATATGGTGGCTACCCAGGCCATTTCGGGCGAGCGCAAGAATAAGGAGAACGACCTTTGGTTGACCGGCGGTTTAAAAATCACTCCGCTGAAGGACTGGACCATCAATGTGGACTATACCTATAATATGTATATCCTCTCGAAGAAGCAGCACGGTAAAGAGATATTGGAGCATACGGCCAATCCGGACATTGTAACCGTATTCCCGCATACCACTCCGAGCCGCGTGAAGTTTACCACCGACGACAACTATTACCAGACGTTCAATGCCTATACCGACTACTCCAAGTCTTTGGGTAAACACAACATTAAACTGTTGCTGGGATATAATTACGAAACCAAGAGCTACCGCTGGTTCAATGCCGAACGCGAGAACCTGATCAGTAATGACCTTGCCGGTCTGGGACAGGCTTATGGAGAGAAGTACAACGGGAGCGGCCAGCACTCCTGGGCCACTATGGGATATTTTGCCCGTATCAATTATAACTACGATGAACGCTATCTTCTGGAGTTAAACGGACGTTATGACGGTTCTTCCAAGTTCCCCAAGGACAAGCGTTTCGTGTTCTTCCCCTCCGTATCGGCTGCCTGGAGAATCTCGAGCGAGGCTTTCTTCGAACCTGCCAAGAAGATTGTAGATGAACTCAAGATCAGGGCCTCTTATGGTTCGTTGGGCAATCAGTCGGTTGGCGGCGACTATCCTTATATCGCTACCATGGGCACCAATGGCGAGATGGGATACCTGGTGGACGGAAAGAAAATAGCCAGCGTGAGTCCCGGCGGTATCGTCAGTCCTTACCTGACTTGGGAGACTGTACGCCAGATTGACTTGGGTCTCGACTGGGCATTGCTGAACAGCCGCCTGTATGGAACCTTCGACTGGTACATGCGGAAGACACTCGATATGGTGACCAACGGTACACCGCTTCCTGCCGTACTGGGAACAGGAGCTCCGCAGGCCAATACTGCCGACCTGAAAACAACCGGTTGGGAGCTTTCAATGGGATGGAGAGACCGGGTGAACAAAGACTTTTCGTATGACGTAAGTTTCGTATTGTCCGACTATCAGGCAGAAATCACGAAGTTCAATAATCCGCAGAATTTGCTCTCTACCCATTATGTAGGCAAAAAGTGGGGTGAGATCTGGGGATTGGTAACCGAAGGACTTTTCCAGTCGGCAGAAGAGGTAAGTGCCCATGCCGATCAGTCGGAGATCTATGGCGGTGGCTGGTATCCGGGTGATGTGAAGTACAAAGACCTGAACGGTGACGGCAAGATAAACAAGGGAAAGAATACGCTTGACGATCCGGGTGACCAAAAGATTATCGGTAACAGCGAACCGCGTTACAGTTATGGTATTAAAGGCGGATTGCAATGGCGCGACTTTGACTTTGATGTATTCTTCCAGGGCATCGGCAAGAAGGATGTAGTGTTGGGAGGCAACCAGTTCTGGGGCTTCGGCAACGAATGGCATGTACCTTTCAAACATGCACTCGACTCATGGACCGAAGATAACCGCAATGCTTACTTCCCCCGGTCTACCTACGACAACGTGACCGGTAACCGTGAAACGCAGACCCGTTATCTCCAGAATGCCGCTTATCTGCGCCTGAAGTCTATCACATTGGGATATTCTTTGCCGAAAGCGCTCCTGGCCAAGTGGAAGATAGATCATGTGCGTTTTTACGTAAGCGGACAAAACCTGCTGACGTTCGATCACCTGTTTGACATATACGACCCCGAAACAGTAAGTCTCAGCACTTATCCGCTGACTAAGTCTGTTTCATTCGGATTAAACATTACCCTCTAATACGATAACGATTATGAAAAAGAATAAGATATTACTGATAGCGGCAGTGGCATGTACTTCCATGTTCTCTTCCTGCTCCGATTTACTGGACTTGTATCCCGAAGATTCTCTCTCGGATCCGAAATTCTGGACAAGTGTACAAGACCTTGAACTTTATGCCAACGGCTTTTACGGTATTTTACCGGGGGCGCAGGGACCCGGTGCCGATGATGAATCGGACTGTTACGTGAACGAGAAACCGAAGACCTGGATCTTCAATCTTGAAACGATTCCTACTTCCGGTGGTGGATGGGGAAATGGAGACTGGGGAAACATCCGTTCCTGCAACTATTTTATGGCTCGTTACAAACAGGTGAAAGGGGATGAAAGCCAGATTAACCGTTCGGTAGCCGTGGTCCGCTTCTTCCGTGCCTGGGAGTATGTGTATAAAGTGAAACGCTTTGGCGATGTGCCCTGGTATGAAACCGAGTTGCAGATGGACTCCGAAGAACTGTACAAGGGACGTGATTCCAGAAAAGTCGTGTTCACACACATCCTGGAAGATCTCGATTTTGCCATCGAACACCTTCCGAAGCCTAATGAAACCAAAACCGGCAATATGCATAAGTATGCTGCGCTGGCTTTCAAGTCGAGAGCTTGCCTCTACGAAGCGTCTTTCCGTAAGTATCACGGACTGGGCGACTACGAAGAGTTGTATCGTGAAGCAGCTGATGCAGCCGCACAGGTGATCGAAGAGGGAGGTTACTCCATCTATAAGACCGATAAGCCTTTACAGGATTATTACAACCTGTTTGTACAGGAAGATTTAGCCTCCAATAGCGAGTGTATCATGCCCAGGGTTTATATCACCAAGCTATTGATGCACAACAATACCCGCCAGATGGAAGAGTCGTATACAGGTTTGAGCCGTGCCATGTTCGAACAATACCTATGTGCCGATGGTCTGCCTACCGCAGTCAGTCCGGGATACGAGGAGGCCGACATGCCGATGGATGAGTTGATGCAGCGTGATCCGCGCCTGCGCCAGACGATCGATAATCCGGAACTTCCTTTTAAGGTGCTGAGCGACGGTACGAAGCAGTTCAATGCCCTTCCCATAATAGATACCAAATATTGTACTACCGGATATTACGTGATGAAGTATCACTCTACCGATCCCGAACAGTGGAACATCGGGCAGTCTACACTGGATGTGTTTATCTTCCGTTATGCCGAGGTGCTGTTGAACTATGCCGAGGCGAAAGCCGAACTGGGTGAATGTACCCAGGAGGTATTGGACCAGACTGTCAATGAACTGAGAGATCGTGTAGAAATGCCGCATCTGAAAGTAAATGTCGGTTTCACCGATCCGAACTGGCCGGATTATGGTTATGAACTCTCTCCGCTGCTTTACGAAATCCGCCGCGAGCGTGCAGTCGAGTTGGTAGGCGAAGGCTTCCGTTGGGATGACATTGTACGCTGGAAAGCCGGCAAGTTGCTGGAAGCACCGAAGAGTATGCTTGGAATGAAAGTATCGGATAAGCTGAAAGAGCAGTACGACTCCTTCTCCCGTGAATTGACGCAAGACAATCTGCTGATTGTTTATCCGGACAGGACAACCCGCAAATGGGACGATAAACTCTATCTGCATCCGTTGCCTATCGACGAGACAACGATGAATCCGAACTTGTTACCCAATAATCCCGGATGGGAATAAACATTTAAAATGAGAAGAATCATGAAACAGAACATACTGAAGGCAGCCATTCTGGCTGCCGGATTCTGCTGCACAGTGGGATGCAGTGACAATGACAGCGACCTGACCATCTACATACCCGATGCGGGAACTGCCGTGAAAGCCAATTTCTACATTGAAGACGAGCCGTATGTGCAGACTTTTAATGTGGCCGTTACTCCCGAAACCTATCCGCAACTGACGGAATACGGACTGCCTAATGATGCTGTGGTACATCTGCAAGCCGATCCGGGCAAGGTAGGCGAGTATAACGCGAAGAACGGAACCGAATATGAACTGCTGCCGGAAGCCGCTTACGACCTGACTGAAGAGGTATTGGTAAAAGCCGGGACACCGAAGTCTGAGGAAGCTGTAATCACGGTTCATGCAAAAGGTAACATCGAGGCGTTCAAGGAGTATCTGCTGCCCGTAAGCATTACTTCGGTGGAGGGAGCAGTAGCCGATCATTGCTGTCAGACCATCTACTTCATCTTCAGAGGTTCGATGGATGCCAGCAACATGGAGTTGCTCGACCGCACCGGATGGGAAGCATTGAGTGCTTCGTCCGAAGAGCCGAAAGAGGGCGATTGGGGACACAGCGGACTGAAAGAAGCTTGTCTGGATGGCGATCTGAATACTTTCTGGGGTACCGACTGGAGTACTCAGCATCCGCAACCACCTCACTGGATTGTTATTGACCTGAAGAAAACAACCCATATCCAGGGATTCGCTTGCCAGGCACGTGAAGAGGGGTATGACGGGCCGAAAGAGGTGACTGTGGAAGTGAGCGATGATAATGCCACCTGGACGGTAGCCGCTAAGTTTACGGATATTCCGGCACAGGGTGAGTTCCGATCCTTCCTGCCCGCTGCTGTAGATGGACGCTACCTGAAGGTAACCATCACGGCCGTGAACGGCGGACCGCATGTGACGATAAGCGAACTTAATTTATTCTGATATACAAAACTGCAAAATAGACGAACACATGAATCTAAGAAATTTCTTTTTAGCGGCGGGAATCGCTGCTGTAGCGGTACCTGTATGGGGGCAAAAGGCCCCCGAACCCTACGGGCTGACTCCCAGTGCGAGACAGGTAGAGTGGTATAACCGGGAGATGATCGCTTTCTTTCACTTCGGGATCAATACCTTTGAGGAGTATGTAAACGAAGGGGACGGACGTGCTCCGGCAGCTATATTCAATCCTACGGCCCTCGATTGCGGACAGTGGATGCGTACCCTTCAGTCGGCCGGTATCCCCAGTGCCATCATTACAGCCAAACATGCCGATGGGTTTTGCCTTTGGCCCAGTAAATATACGGATTATGGAGTGAAGAACTCTGCCTGGAAGAATGGAAAGGGAGACGTTGTGCGCGAGTTTGTGGATGCTTGCGAGGAGTATGGCATTAAGGCGGGCATCTATCTGGGTCCGCACGACCGGCACGAGCATCTTTCTCCCCTTTATACTACGGAGAAGTACAAGCAGTATTATGGTCACCAGTTGGAAGAATTGATGGGTGACTATGGAAAAGTCTGGGAAACTTGGTGGGACGGTGCCGGAGCAGACGAACTGACTACTCCCATCTATACTCATTGGTATAAGATTGTGCGAGAGAAGCAACCGGACTGTGTCATTTTCGGTACCAAGAACTCGTATCCTTTTGCCGATGTGCGTTGGATGGGAAATGAGTCCGGCAAAGCCGGTGATCCTTGTTGGTCGACTACCGACTCTGTATGCGTCAGAGATGAATGGAAGAACTATGAAGGGCTGAACGAAGGAGTAAAAGGCGGTGATGCATATATCCCTGCCGAAACCGATGTATCGATCCGTCCCAGTTGGTTTTATCATGCTGAGGAAGACAGCCGCGTGAAAAGCGTAAAGGAACTTTGGGATATTTATTGCACTTCTGTCGGTCACAACAGCGTGTTGCTGCTCAACTTCCCACCTGATCGTCGCGGACTGATTCATCCTACCGATTCACTTCATGCTGCCTTGCTGAAGCAGGGATTGGATGAAACCTTCGGAAACAATCTGTTGGCTAAGGCCAAGGTGAAAGCAACGAACGGACGCGGAGGTAAATTCCGTCCGGAGTTCCTGACGGACAACAATAAGGAAACTTATTTTGCCGGCCGAGACGGAGCCAAAACCTCGGACATCGTTTTCACTCTTCCCCGGCAGACAGAGTTCGACTGCCTGATGATTCAGGAAGTGATCGAATTGGGACACCGCACGACGAAGTGGAGTGTGGAGTACTCTAATGATGGCCGTAACTGGACCCCGATACCGGAAGCAACCGATAAGCAGACGGTGGGGTATAAATGGATCGTACGTTTCGAACCGGTAAAAGCCAAACAGGTACGTCTTCGTATCCTCGACGGATTTGCCTGTCCTGCTATCCATACATTCGGAGTGTACAAACAATCGGCTTTATTTCAGTAAAAACAATAGGTAGTTGGGTTGAATATAGGTTTGGGCTGTATCACACAGGCAGACATACGTTTTGTTGGCGGATACAGCCCTTGGTTTTCTTCCCTGCCTTTTCTTAATATCAATAGTATGCTAAATTTTAAACATCTGTTTCTGGTAAGTGTTGCTCTGTGGTCGGCAGTAGGAATGGTTCGTGCCCAGGAGTTCGATCCGAAGCAAAGCTACGAGATCCATACCCAGAACGGACTTGTCCTGGACAATCAGGAGAGTCTGGATTTAGGTAGTAAGATATTTATTTCTAAAAAGGAACCCCATAAAGAGTCGCAGGTCTGGAATCTGATACCTTGCGGTGACGGCTGCTACTCCATTGTCAGTCCGCTCACCGAACTGGGAATCGACAATAGCGGCAATGGAAGCAAGGAGTGTCCGGTCATCCAATGGGACCCCAATAAAGAAAATCCCAATCAGCAATGGCGTATCACGGCTTTACCCAATGGGAATTATTTGTTCACCAGTGTAGCGAGTGGTTATAACCTGGGCTTCCCGGATGCCGGTCTTGTGGCCGAGCCGGTTTACCAGCTCAAACCGGATGCGCAGAAAATAAGCCAGCAATGGAAAATCGTGAAATCGAATCTGAAAGTGGTGGCTGAGGCTTTTAAAACCCGGAGTGATAATGACTGGGAGAATGAACGGATATTTGCCGTTAACAAAGAAGAGGGGCGTTCTACGTTTGTCCCCTTTGCCGATACGGAAGAGATGAAGGGCGATCCTTCGTACACCCGTCCTTGGATACGCAATCAGTCTTCCCGTTATCTGTTGCTGAATGGTGACTGGAAGTTTCATTGGGTGAAGCAACCTTCCGAACGTCCGGTGGATTTCTATAAACCGGGCTATGACGTGTCTGCCTGGAAAGAGATTCCGGTTCCTTCCAATTGGGAGATGCTGGGATACGGAACCCCCATCTATACCAATATCACCTATCCGATACGCAACAATCCGCCCTTTATACAGGGACAGAGAGGATATACGGTAGAGAAAGAGCCTAATGCGGTAGGTTCCTATCGGAGGGAATTCTCTCTGCCGGCCGACTGGAAAAATAAAGAAGTGTTTATCCACTTCGACGGAGTGTACAGCGCTATGTATCTGTGGATCAATGGTAAGAAAGTCGGGTATAGCCAGGGTGCCAACAACGATGCCGAGTTCAACATTACACAGTATGTGAAGCCGGGTAAAAACATATTGGCAGTCGAAGTGTATCGCTGGAGTGACGGCAGCTATCTGGAAGACCAGGATATGTTCCGCCTGAGCGGTATCCACCGGGATGTCTATCTGGTGGCGACTCCGAAACTTCGCCTGCGCGACGTGCATCTTACTTCTGTCATCAGTGACCGTTTCGACAAGGCCGACTTATGTGTCAAAGCAGACGTGAAGAACTATGGCAAGTCTGCTGTGAATGCCTCCGTGCGCATAGCTCTGCTGGATGCCGGTGGCAGAACTTTGCGTACGTTTACAACTGCGGCCGGTAATCTGGCTGCCGGAAAAGAGATCTGTCTGCCTGCAAAAGCAAGTATTCGTGATCCCCAACTCTGGAGCGCCGAAACACCTTATCTGTATACTGTGAATCTGGAATTGCTGGATGCTTCCGGCAAGGTGCTCGAGGCAACTACCCAGCAATATGGTTTCCGCAAAATTGAAATACGTGACAATAAAGTGTATATCAATGATGCATTGGTGTTGTTCAAGGGTGCCAATCGTCACGATATTCATCCCCGTTTCGGTAAAGCGGTACCTGTAGAAAGCATGATAGAGGATATTCTTCTCTTTAAGCGTTTCAACCTGAACACCATTCGTACCAGTCATTATCCGAATGATCCGAAGATGTATGCTCTGTTTGACTACTATGGACTTTACGTAATGGACGAAGCGGATCTGGAATGTCATGGCAACATGATGCTGACCAAGCGGGAAAGTTGGAAAGCAGCCTTTGTCGACCGGGTGGTACGTATGGTGGAACGGGACAAGAACCATCCTTCCGTAATCTTCTGGTCGATGGGGAATGAATCGGGCGGAGGACCCAATTTCGAGGCCGCTTATCAGGCTGCCAGAGAGATTGACGCACGGTTCATCCATTATGAAGGAATGAATGATGTTGCCGATATGGACTCACGGATGTATCCATCCATCGAAAGTATGATAGCTCAGGACAACGAGCCGCGCAATAAACCTTTCTTTCTATGTGAGTATGCACATGCCATGGGAAATGCTGTCGGTAACCTGGAAGAATATTGGGACTATATTGCCAATCAGTCTAAACGCATGATCGGAGGTTGTATCTGGGACTGGGTGGATCAAGGCATCAATAAACCCGGAGAAGCGCCGGACCGTTATTATTTCGGGGGCAGCTTCGGTGATCGTCCCAACGACAATGATTTTTGTTGTAACGGACTGGTGACACCCGACCGTAGGGTTACTCCTAAGTTATGGGAAGTGAAAAAGGTATACCAATATATGACTTTTGAAGAAGTGGGAGAGAACAATGTGGGGTTACGCAATCATTATTCATTCCTGAATATGCGTCATTTCAACCTGCGTTATGTCATCCTCAAAGACGGGGTGCCTGTTGCGGAAGAGGAGTTCGGACTGCCTGACGGTAAGCCGGGTGAACACCGTACGATCCATATCCCTTATCTCCGTCACTTGACGGAAGATGCCGATTACCACATCAACCTGGAAGTGAAGTTGAAGCATGACTGCGTCTGGGCTAAAGCCGGACATGTAGTGGCAACGGAGCAGTTCTTACTAAGAGAGAGAAAACAGAAAACGGAGGTTCCGGAACTCTCTGCTTCCCTGCAGGTGGTAGAAGAACGTCAGTACATCCGTTTCCGTGCTCCGGGTACCGAGATTTCATTTGATTCAAAGACAGGCATGATGATCGGTCTCCGATATGACGGACAAAACATGATACACGGTCAGCAAGGACCGGCGTTGAACTGGTATCGTTCCATCAGTAATGATCCTCGCGAATGGATTCAGCCTGTGGTTGTATTGCGTGGTTTTGACTGGAAACTGGCGGAAGATGGAAAGTCGGCGTCTGTTCAGTCTCAGATAGAGGTCAAAGTTGGGCAAGTCAATATACCGTATACAGTCAGATACCGGGTTTACAGCAACGGCAGGGTCGATGTGGCAGCCGACTTTACAACAGAAAGTAATTTCGATCTACTTCGTCTGGGCTTGCAAATGTTCCTCAATCCTTCACTGGAACAAGTCGAATGGTATGGCCGCGGTCCGATGGAGAACTATCGTGACCGGAAGAACGCAGCCTACATGGGGCGCTACAAAACGACTGTTACGGATATGGCCGAGCATTATGCGCGGGCGCAAACAATGGGCGGACGCACAGATACACACTGGCTGGCGTTGACAGACGGACAAGGGAAAGGACTCAGGATAACCGCAACGGATACGTTGGATTTCAGTGCCCAACATTACACGGATAAAGATTTATGGCAGGTAAAATATGGACATGATTTGTCTGATATCCACCGTGCGGAGGTTGTTCTCAATTTAGATTGTATTCAGCGTGGATTGGGCAATGCCAGTTGCGGACCGGGACCGCGTCCCCATTATGAAATCCGGAAGGATACGGTTTATAGTTATTCTTTCCGAATGGAACCATTAAGATAAGGATTGTTATCCGGACAAGGAGACCTATGGTCGTTCCGGATGTTGAATCTGTTTGAAGTTTTGCGCCCTGCTCCTCAAAGTCGGAACTTTGAGAGAGCAGGGCGCAATATCTTTCGAAGTGTGTCTCGCAAAGGTCTTGTCTATCTTATTCTTCTCCGACCTTGATGCCGAAACCGGCTTTGCGCAAATCGTCCCAATATCCGGGGTATGATTTGGAGACTACTTGAGGTTCGTCTATTTGTATTGTCGGATAATGAATTGCTGCCGGAGCAAAAGCCATAGCCATGCGATGATCCTCGTAAGTCTTGATAACGGGACATGTCTGTTGTTCCACGCGTTCACCGTCCCAGGAAAGGATACTGTCGTTTTTGTCATGCAATATATACCCGAGCTTTTTCATCTCTGTTTTAAGGGCTTCGATCCGGTCTGTCTCTTTTATTCTGAGGCTTTGCAGCCCGGTGAAGCGGAAAGGCACATTGAGCAGTGCACAAGTCACAACAAAGGTCTGTGCCAGGTCGGGAATATCGACAAAATCTTCATCCAGCCGTTCGACACATGTGCCATTCTTCTTCAGTCGTATACCTGTTTCCGTATATTCGGTTGCCACTCCCAGGCGGGCAAATACTTCTGCTCCGCGGCTGTCGCCCTGATAACTGTGGCGGAACAGTCCGGTCAGTTCTATATCTGCTTGGGGAGACAGGGCAGCTATCTGACACCAGTAAGAAGCTGCACTCCAGTCGCTTTCGACGGTAAACGGAAGGCAGTGGTAAGGTTGTGGATCAACCTGGATATTCTGGTCGGATGTCCACGAAGCCGAGGCGCCGAAATCTTTCATCAATTGCAAAGTCAGGTTGATGTAAGGTCGTGAAACGATTTCTCCGGTCAACCGGAGTTGCAGACCGTTTTTCAGTACCGGACCGATCATCAACAGGGCTGATATGTATTGTGAACTCACATTGCCCTTTAGGGTGATTTCGCTGCCCGTGAGCTCTGTACCCTCAATCCGTAAGGGGGGGAAACCCTCATTCCGAACATATTCTATATGGGCTCCCAGTTCGCGCAAGGCGTTTACTAATATCTGTATGGGGCGTTGCTGCATCCGTTCCGTTCCGGTGATGGTATGGATACCCGGAGTACTGCTCAGATAAGCCGTCAGAAAGCGCATGGCCGTTCCGGCCGCAAGAATATCAATCACTTCATTGCCTTCGGTCAGAGCTTTTATCATCACCTGCGTATCATCGCAGTCGGACAAGTTCGAAAGCACATCGTCTCCTTTTGACAGAGCATGGATGATAAGGGCACGATTGCTGATACTTTTGGATGCCGGAAGCTGGATAGTGGCCTTTATCTGCGAAGGCGCTGAGAGTAGATAACGCATGGTCTTTATTTCTATAGTTATATTCGGTTGCAAAAATAGGAAATCTATTCTTTTTTGCCTCTATCCTCTTCCTAAAATATTAAAGATATGAACGGAATCCAATATACATTAACGAAGCGAACAAACAGCTAAAAAATAGGTTGTTTAAGGTCCTAAGGACATTTTGTTTATAAAAAAATGTCAAGAAGTAGCTCCATATTTCTGTAATATGATACCAAAAGACTTGTGTAGTTACGGGGTTAATGTAGTTATTTTACTTTTGTATCAACAAAGAAAGGATTCTGATGCCAAACAGGGATAGTGAGAAATTGATAACGGATGGTTATACTACGACTTTATTGGGGGATGAACTTATGGTTTGTGAGAACATGAAGCACATTCGTGTGACGTCTGTTCCGTCCTACACCGAAGTTGGGATGATCATTTTGTGTTTGAGAGGTACTGCCAAGATCTGTATCTTTGATAATATTCATATTCTTGCTAAGAATGAACTGGCGGTTATTCTGCCGGGGCAGTTGGTTTCGATAACCGAACTAAGTCATGATTTTCTTTGTAATATAGTTGTGCTGTCGCGTGCACTTTTTGATGATACGTTGAGTGGGTTCAGTCGTTTTTCTCCTCTTTTCTTTGTTTACATGAGAAGCCATTATTGGTATGAATTGACAGGAGAAGAGATTGAGCGGTTCAAACTTTTTTATGGATCACTCTCACAGCGGGCAAAAGACCCTACCCATTTTTTCAGGAGAGAGTCTGTATTGTTGTTACTGAGAATCTTTTATCTGGATATCTATAACGAATATTACAGCAAGTCTCATTTGATGAAAGGGGGATCGGATATGGGTAAGAGTAAGCTGGCGCATGATTTTTTCTGTTTAATTATGCAGCATTACCGGGAACACAAGGATGTCGCTTTCTATGCCGATAAGTTATGCATCACTTCCAAGTATCTGTCAATGGTGATAAAAGAGGCGAGCGGAAAGACAGCAAAAGATTGGATTGTAGAGTATGCCATATTGGAGATCAAAGCCATGTTGAAGAACTCTACCATGAATATACAGGAGATATCTATTAAAACGAACTTTGCGAACCAGTCGTCGCTGGGGCGTTTTTTTAGAAAGCACACAGGAATGACACTTACAGAATATCGTATGCATCGATAAATAGTGGCTTAAATGAAACAAGAAAAACAAACCGAACTGTTGCGGACTCAGCAGATGCTGAATGAAGTGAACCGCAAGTTGTTAATGACGCTTGGGGTCGCGGAAGTTTTTCCATGGAAGTGGGAATTGGCAGAGCATATGGTATGGTTTGATGCCCGTCCGTCGGACGATCCTGCAGGATGGGAGATTTTTCATAATGATTCGTTTCCGGTTTCTATAGCGCGTGTTTATCAAGGTATCTATAAGGAAGACCGCCTTCGGGTGATTGAAGCTTGTCAGGGGATACTGAAAGGCAAAATGAAGAAAGTGGTGGTCGAACTTCGTTTCTGGGCTAAAAAGAGAGAGGGATTCGTATTGGAGTGGTTGGAAATGCATGCCATTCCCGGGAAAGTTGATGAAAATGGCAGACTGTTGACTGTAGAGGGATCGCTGATGTCCATTACCAGGCGAAAGGTTATGGAAGAAGAACTGACCGCAGCTAAAGAGAAAGCAGAAGAAGCCAATCGGTTGAAATCGGCATTGATTGCTAATATGAACCATGAGATACGTACACCGTTGAATGCGATTGTAGGTTTTGCATCTTTGCTCTCTATCATAGATGACGAAAAAGAGCAGCAGGAGTATATCGGATTGATACAGAGTAATACGGAGCATCTTTTGCGATTGATGAACGATGTTATCGATCTCTCCAATATTGAGTCGGGCGTTATGGACATAGTCGGTTCGGATGTAGTCCTCGATTCATTGATGAAAGAGATGGAATTGACGTATGTTCCCAAAGCAGAAACGGACAACCTGGTTTTGGCTTGGGATCGGGAGCAGTCGAATGCTCACATCTATACAGATCGGGACAGGCTGATACAGATATTGGAGCACTTATTGGATAATGCTATTAAATTTACAACAAAGGGGACCGTTCATTGGGGGTATCAAGAGAAAGAGAATGGTCAAATTAGGTTTTATGTGACGGATACCGGATGTGGTATTCCTAACGATAAAAAGGAAGTGATATTTGAACGATTTGTGAAACTTGATAGCTTTACCCAAGGGCTTGGATTGGGATTGTCCCTTTGTAAAATTATTATTGAGCGTATGCACGGAACGATTGGAGTGGAATCGGAAGTTGGAGAAGGATCGACTTTCTGGTTTACTATCCCCAATTTATCCGACAATCATATTTAAAATCTACGGATGAGTGACCGTGAGGTTCCCTGAGAAGGACTTCTGTAGCAAGTTGATGATTCCCATCAGCTTGATGTTTGTTTTGTTTGTGATGAGGTCACCGTTTCAGCGGAAACAATGATCCCACGTTGGCACTTCGACAGATAGATCTTTTTGTCTGTCGGGGTGCCAACATTCTTTTATTTTAGACAGAATGTTGGAGAATCGGTAGATTTACACTACTTTTGGTACCACAATCGGATGTCCGGTTGAATTAACCCTTTTATAACGACACGATATGAAATTTGTTAACCGATTCTTTATGATTCTTGTGGCACTATGTCTGGTTTGTCCCGGCGTTAGTGCAGTTGTTAATCCCAAACCTTTTGTGATTCCCGAACTGAAAGAGTGGAAAGGTGCCGAAGGGGCATTTGTACCGACTGAAACAACAAAAATAGTCTGTCCTGCCAATCAGCCGGAACTATTGCGCATTGCCCGTATGCTGGCCGATGATTGTGAAACGATGTTCGGTCACAAACCGGAGGTAGTACAAGGTAAAGGCGGAGCCGGTGATGTTATTCTTGCCATTCGTGCAGATAAGAAGTTGGGCAAAGAAGGCTATACGGTGAAAGTTACCGATCGTATCTTGCTGACTGCTCCCGAAAGCATAGGGGTATATTGGGGAACCCGTACGCTGCTTCAGATTGCGGAACAGAGCGAAAATCATCAGTTCCCGAAAGGTACTTTGCGTGACTTTCCGGACTACGCTATGCGTGGCTTTATGATAGATTGCGGTCGAAAGTTTATTCCTCTTTCTTTCCTTCAGGATTATGTGAAGATTATGGCTTATTACAAGATGAATACTTTGCAGATTCACTTGAATGATAATGGCTTTAAACAGTTCTTCGGGCACGATTGGTCGAAAACTTATGCAGCCTTCCGTTTGGAGTCGGATACTTATCCGGGCTTGGCTGCCGAAGACGGCTATTACACCAAGCGTGAATTTATCGATTTACAAAAGTTGGCTGAGAACCTTTACGTAGAAATCATTCCCGAGATTGATGCTCCGGCGCATACTCTTGCCTTTACACATTATAAACCGGAGATCGGCAGTAAAGAGTACGGCATGGACCATCTCGATCTGTTTAATCCTGAAACGTATAAGTTTATGGATGGACTATTTAAGGAGTATCTGGAAGGGGACGAACCTGTATTCCGTGGAAAGAAAGTGCATATCGGTACTGACGAATACTCAAATAAGAAAAAAGATGTAGTAGAGAAGTTCCGTGCTTTCACCGACCATTATATCCGCTATGTAGAGAGCTTTGGCAAACAGGCTTGTGTATGGGGAGCACTGACGCATGCCAAAGGTGATACACCGGTGAAATCGGAGAATGTGATCATGAGTGCTTGGTACAATGGCTATGCCAACCCGAAAGACATGATAGAGCAAGGCTATAAATTGATTAGTATTCCTGACGGGCTGGTATACATTGTTCCGGCTGCCGGATACTATTATGATTATCTGAACACGAAGTATTTGTACGAAAATTGGACTCCTGTACAGATTGGAAAGGCTGTTTTCCCGGAGAAAGATCCGTCTATCCTCGGTGGTATGTTTGCCGTATGGAACGATCATGTAGGCAATGGCATCTCGACAAAAGATATTCATCACCGCGTTTATCCGGCTTTGCAGACTTTGGCTGTGAAGATGTGGACCGGAAAAGATGTATCTGTTCCGTATGCTGACTTTGATAAACAACGCAATGCCATCAGTGAGGCTCCGGGTGTTAATCAACTCGGCCGTATCGGTACTACACCGGGATTGGTGTATGAACAGGCTTCCGTTGCTCCCAATAGCGAGACTCCTCACCGTGAAATCGGTTACGATTATCTGGTAACATTTGATATTGACGGAGCCAATGAAGCAAAGGGTACGGAACTGTTCCGTTCTCCGGATGCCGTATTTTATCTTTCCGATCCGATCCGTGGCATGTTGGGTTTTGCCCGTGACGGTTATTTGAATACATTTAGTCACCGTATCCACAAAGGTGAGAAAGCAACCATCGGTATTAGTGGTGACAATAAGTCGACCCGTCTACTTATCAATGGACAGGTAGTAGAGGAAATGAATACTCAAAAACTTTACTATAATGCCGGGAAAGATTCTATGAATTATGTTCGCACTTTAGTCTTCCCGCTAGAGAAAGCCGGAAAGTTTGATAGTAAGATTACAAATCTGAAGGTTTATAAGAAATAAGATAGTAACTCAATAAGATAGAGGGAGTTAAGCCGCGTGCTTAACTCTCCTTTCTTTTATATTTAAAGTTGAGCCCCTGGCCGGTATATTCCGATCAGGGGCTCAATTGCTATTTATCTATTTAAAGAGAATTCTGTCAGGTTCAGATTTGTACATGTCTGAATATAAATCGTCTACATGGGACTATTACATATGGGGCGTATCCGATTTTATGGAAGTAGCCATACTCAAATGTTCATCCTATGATCCATTTGCTGCCCGGTATGAATGAAATGAGTTTTGAAGTTATGAAGCAACAGATAAATGTACTGATTGCAATGCATGGTATAGCGGCAACAGTAGGCAGTGCCAGGGTATACTTAAATACTGTTGCCCATAATCCTAGCCAGAAGATATGCATTAGATACATACCGTAGCTGAGCTTTGACATTTCTGTTATGATTCGTGGAGCTTTTGAGCTATTGATACACGTAAACATGAGGAATGTACCCGCTGTGAGCAGTACACAGTTGATTGTACAGAAGGCCCATCCTATTTCTATTACGGGAGTGGAAAGAGTCTCACCGGGTATAGCCTGGCTATAGAATGAATAGATGGTTAATACGGCTCCGATAACCATTAAAATGGTTCCTATGATGAAACGTTTTGAACGACTCCACGTAAGGTGAGTATGTATATAATGTGCCAGCACGAGGTAACCTAGATAGCCTGAGAAGTACCATAGCATGTGATATTCGTTCCAGAAACATTGTCCCCATACTTCACCACACCAACGGTTGAGATATGGGATGCATGTTGATAACAGAAACAACCCTATGAAGAAGCGTTCTTCTTTTGCCGAAGCTTTTCTCAGCCATGGAGATATTATAGGTATGAATAGATAAAGACTGATTAGAGGATACATAAACCATAGATGTCCTGCAAGTGTCGGGAAGTTCAAGAAAATTCGTGATAGATCCGTTAATGATGTCTCTCCGTTTATCTGTCCCCACAACATTGGTAAGGTGCTGTATAGTATCATGAATATAAAAAATGGTGGTATGATACGAAGGAATCGCTGGCGATAAAATTGCCATGTAGTTTGTTCTTCTTTCATCGGAGCAAGGAGAAAGGCGGAGACAATCATGAATAATGGTACTGCCATGCGTGAAAAGCCATCGTATACAGCTACCCATAAGCGGTCTGCTTCACTGGCCAAATAAGATTGCGGTCCGGCCATGTCCGTGGATCCGGCGGCACCGTAAAAGTTTTCACTGGAGTGTACAATCATAACGAGAAAGCACGCAAATACGCGTACATAATCTAAAAAAACAATGCGTTTCATTTTCTGTTTGAGTTTTTTATTAATAAGATGTTCTTTGTGTTGTCTTTTTTATGTGCAGCATTATTCATAATAGAAATATTTCATTGATTTTCAGGGCGCTGCTTTATTTGACGCAAAGATAGAAAAAAACTTGAGATACTGAGCAACAAACGGAAAGAATCCGTGCAACTGCATTGAATATTCAACATTTTTTTTAATATCCGATATCCGGTACTGTTTGATAAAACATAAATCCCGGTTAAATATCCTGTTTGGGGGAGCACCTACGTCTGCACCGTATGATAGTTCTTAAGTGCTCTAAAAGAAAAAAGCATCGATAATCTTACAATTATCAATGCTTTGTGGTTAGTCGGGGTGACTGGATTCGAACCAGCGACCACACGCCCCCCAGACGCGTACTCTAACCGGGCTGAGCTACACCCCGAATTGCGGATGCAAAAGTAGAATTTTATTTTGAATAAGCAAAATATTCGGATGGATTATTTCTTTTAATTTGTTTTTTCTTGCTAAGGAAGCGCTCTGGGAAGTAGTAATCTAATTAACATTGTTAATTTGAAAGTTTTAGGTTGAACGTTTTTTTTGCAGATCACTTGTTCTTTATCAACAAAGAACAAGTGATCTGTTTCTAAAAGATTAGTTTTAACAGAGCGTTAAAACTAATCTTTTAGAAATAAATAATTAACAATATAATCTTTTGATAAATAATGTGTTATGGGATTCTTTCTAATAAATCCCAGAACCGTTGTGGGAGGTGGATATTCTCTGTAGTTGTGGCTTTAGCAAATAGTGGAGCTATTTCTTGAGGAGTAAATCCGGCTATGCCACATCCTATTTCCGTAACCAGAAAAGTCATTTCCGGATGTTTATTTGCAAATTGAATAAATTCGTCTACATAAGGGCGGATTGTTTCTACTCCACCCTGCATGGTCGGTATTCCGTAAGTTTGTCCTTGCAAACCTACACCTTGTCCCCAGATGGCACCCCATTTGTTCATTGCCAAAAGGGCGGCGCCACCGCCATGATGCCCGGACAGATTGCTGCCGAAAACGAATATTTCATTGGGTTGCAATCGTTCGATGTGATTGGAGGTAACTCTTTGTTTCATTTATCTTATTTTCTACATTCCCATACATTCCCGATAGAAGTCGAACATTTCGAAAATGGTATCTTTATCTGCTGTCCGGTTGATACTGATATCGCCGATTTCCTTTAGGAGTGTGAAATTTATGACACCTGCACTGTTTTTCTTATCATGTTGCATGAATTCGTATAAACGGTCGTATTGCTTACAGTCGAAGTGGAAAGCTCCATAATTATCTTTTATAAATTGGATGGTCTGACGCATTTTCTCCTTTGGGAAGCCGGCTTTGAGATGTGACAGATAGAGTTCACAAACAATGCCCCAAGCTACGGCATATCCGTGAAGAACCGGACGATTCTCAGCAAGCGCCAGACTTTCGAAAGCGTGTCCTACGGTATGTCCCAGGTTTAATGCTTTGCGGATGCCGTGTTCGAATGGATCTTGTTCCACTATATCTTCTTTCACTTGTACGGAGTGGCCTACCAATTTTTTCAGATATCCGTAATCCATCTTCTCCGTATCGAATGCAAGCAGTTCAGCCCAGTGAGAGGTGTTGCTGATCAGTCCGTGTTTTAGCATCTCGGCGTATCCCGAAAAGAAATTATGTGCATCGAGTGTACGGAGAAACTCTGTTTCGATTAATACACTGGCTGCCGGTGCAAAGGCACCTATCTCGTTTTTCAATCCGTTGAAATTAATGCCGGTTTTCCCGCCAACAGAAGCATCTACCATTGCCAGCAGGGTGGTGGGAATATTGATATAGGCAATGCCGCGTTTGAAGGTTGCGGCTGCAAATCCACCTAAATCAGTGACCATTCCGCCCCCGAGATTGATGAGGAGCGAGTGACGGGTAGCGCCTTTTTCACTTAATACCTGCCAGACAGAGGCCAGGGTTTCGAGTGTTTTATGTACGTCTTCGGCTCCGATGGTGATTTCGACAGCATCTTTCAGGATTGATAAGCCTGCCAGTTGAGAAAGGCAGAGACGGTGAGTATGATCGTCAGTGAGAATGAACAGGCGGTCGTGTGGGCAGTTGTCGATGGCACGTTTAAGACTACTTTCCAGATCTTCACAAAGGATGACTTCTTGTTTACTCATAATGGTTCTATGTTTTTTTATGTACTGCAAAGATAGGAGTTCGGAGATAAATAGTGAAACTTAGCACTTAAAAATGTAAAACATGGGGTTCTGTTTGTGAGAAAAAGCTATCTTTGTGACATTAAATTTAGATAAAATGAAAGCATTATTACCTGTATTCTGCCGTCCTTTAGGATATGTGATTCTTGTTATTTCTATGTTTATTCCATTCCTGTTATTGATGCAAGGAATGGTAACGGACAGTAACTTATTATTTTATAAAGAGTGTATTAAACTGCTGATGATATTGGGAGCAATGATGATTATTTTTGCTTTATCACGTAATGAAGGTCGTGAAACAGAGATTATACGGAACAAAGCTACTCGTAATGCTATTTTTCTGACTGTACTTTTTTTGTTTGGCGGGATGCTTTATCGGGTAGCAACAGGAGATATCATGACCGTAGATACCTCTTCTTTTCTTATTTTTCTTATTATCAATGTACTCTGCCTTGAATTTGGTATGCAAAAAGCGCGAATCGATAAAATCTTTAAAAGATAATTGTGTTTAAATTAAACCTTTTGCTTTGAAGGTTGTCAAACAAACGATTGTTATTATTCAACCTACAGGCAAATGAAGAAACTATTGATCTGGACGGTGTTGCTGCTGACAGCTACCCTATCCACTTATGCGCAAAACAAAATTGTAACCGTATCGGGCCGTGTAATAGAGGCCGGTACGAAGGAACCGGTCGAACTCGCTGCTGTGCAGTTATTATCTCTCCCTGACAGTGCTCAGGTAGCGGGTATGACCACTTCGACACAAGGCTACTTTTCTTTATCCAAGCAGAAACCGGGAAAATATCTGCTTAAAGTATCTTTCATCGGGTATGTCACCAAAATTATTCCTGTGCAGCTAACAGCTAATGTTCCTGCAAAAAAGATGGGGAATATTGAACTGGCAACTGATGCTGTCATGCTGCAAGAAGCGGTTGTGGTAGCAGAAGCTCCGCAAGTGACGGTTGTAGAAGATACGTTAATGTACAATTCCAGTGCTTACCGTACACCTGAGGGGGCTATGTTGGAAGAATTGGTCAAGAAACTTCCGGGTGCTGAAATTGATGATGACGGTAATGTGAAAATCAATGGTAAGGATCTGAAGAAAATTATGGTTGATGGTAAGGAGTTTTTCGGTGGAGACGTGAAAACCGGTTTGAAGAATCTTCCGGTAGACATGGTCGATAAACTGAAAACTTATGATAAAAAGTCGGATCTGGCACGTGTGACGGGGATTGATGACGGTGAAGAAGAAACGGTACTCGACTTGACAGTGAAAAAAGGGATGAATCAGGGATGGTTTGGTAATGCAGATTTGGGAGCCGGTACTAAAGATCGCTATACCGGACGAATGATGCTGAACCGCTTTGTCGATAAAACCCAGTTCTCTATTATAGGCTCGGCGAATAATGTAAATGATCAGGGATTCTCCGGAGGGGGGGGCGGTCCGCGCTGGCGTAGTAACAATGGCTTGAATGCTACTAAAATGTTGGGTGCCAACTTTGCGACCCAGACCAACAAGCTAGAACTGGGAGGTAGTGTACGATATAACTTCCAGGATGCTGATATCTCAAGTATCAATTCTTCCGAACGTTTCCTTCAGAATGGCAATTCATATTCTAATTCGAATAATAAGAACCGGAATAAAGGAACAAACCTGAATGCTGACTTCCGTATGGAATGGAAACCGGATACTTTGACAAATATTATCTTTCGCCCTAATTTCTCCTATGGGAGGACAAATAATGCTTCTCGCTCTGAATCGGGCACTTTCAATGAAGATCCTTTCAATCTGATCGTAAATCCAAATGATTATCTGAATTTTGATAATTTGTCTGACGATCCGTTGAAAGACATTCGTGTGAATGCCACCAATAGTGCTTCGTTGTCTAAAGGCAAAAGTCTTTCGGGAAACGCCACTTTACAGGTTAACCGAAAATTGAATAATAGAGGACGTAACCTGACTTTCCGTGGAGTCTTTGGATATGGTGATAATGATAACGATCAGTATACACAGTCTGAAACACGTTATTACCAATTGCTGAATCATTTGGGAGGTGACTCTATCCTATATCGTAATCAATATATTACAACTCCTACACGCAACTATAACTATACGGCCCAAGTGACTTATAGCGAACCCATTGCCAAGGCCACTTTCTTGCAGTTCAGTTATCAGTTTCAGTATAAATATAGCAAGAGTGACAAGACCACGTTCGATTTGCTCGATTATCCGGACTGGGCTATCGGCGGAGCTCTCCCTTCCGGGTATGAGTCTCATGCAGTGGACAGCTTGAGCAAGAATGCTGAATATCGTTATTATAACCATGACGCTTCAGTGGGGTTGCGTTTCATTCGTCCGAAGTATCAGTTGAATGTGGGCATGTCTTTCCAACCACAGAATTCTACCTTGTCTTATAAAAAAGGAGACTATATGATTGATACAACACGTACTGTATTCAACTTCGCACCGAATATGGACTTGCGTTTTCGTTTCTCAAAAGTTAGTCAGTTGCGTTTCACCTATCGGGGACGTAGCAATCAGCCTACTATGGAGAACTTATTGCCTATAACCGATAACTCCAATCCGTTGAATATACGTATGGGTAATCCCGGATTGAAGCCTTCTTTTGCACATACGATGCGTTTGTTCTATAATACATATAATGCAGAGAAACAGCGTGGAATCATGACTCACTTTAGCTTTACAGCTACACAGAACAGCATCAGTAACAGTACTCGCTATAATGAAGAAACCGGTGGATTGATTACACGACCGGAGAATATCAATGGTAATTGGAATGCGTTTGGTATGTTCGGTTTCAATACAGCTTTAAAGAATAAGAAGTATACGATTAATACTTTCACTAATGTGAACTACCAGAATAATGTGGCGTTCCTTTATAATCAGGATACGAAAAACAATGATAGAAATACAAGTACAGGCCTGACATTAGGTGAGAGAGTAACAGGTTCCTATCGCAATGATTGGTTTGAATTTTCTTTGAACGGTTCGATCAATTACACAGCCGAACGCAATAAACTTCGTCCGGAGAACAATCAGGAACCTTATACATATTCTTATGGAGCAAGTACCAATATTACGATGCCTTGGAAAATGACTTTGGCTACAAACATCGCCAATCAAAGTCGTCGCGGCTATCGTGACTCAAGCATGAACCGTGACGAACTTATCTGGAATGCACAACTTGCCCAGTCATTGCTGAAAGGTGCTGCTACTGTTAGTTTTGAGGTTTATGATATTTTGAGACAACAGAGTAACATCAGCCGTTCATTGTCAGCCGATATGCGTTCGGTATCCGAATATAACGGTATTAATAGTTACTGTATGGTACACTTTATCTACCGTCTGAATAT
>ERZ810710.133-NODE-133-length-21334-cov-10.3362_pt1 | contig 21334 bp, 17 predicted proteins | sample MGYA00520190_ERZ810710 | MGnify/ENA primary metagenome ERZ810710 (study PRJEB31588, sample SAMN03399942) | human gut metagenome | study: EMG produced TPA metagenomics assembly of the PRJNA231909 data set (A prospective, longitudinal analysis of the...
TGACCTCCTGCACGTCAAGCAGATGCTCTACCAGCTGAGCTAACCGTCCATATTCCGTTTTGCTGTAGTCAGCTCAATTATGATAGCATAGGATGGAATAAAAATCAAGCCCTTTTTGCAAAAATCCTCAAAAAATCCTTCCGGAGCTGGCCGGGGCGCCTCTGCCGGAGGGGCGGGAAAGCGGGCGAAGGCTGGGAGTTAAAAGGTTATCGTTGCCCCTTTTTTATAGGTGTGCTATAATAAGATGATTACAATAGGAAAGGTATCGCAGAATGAGAGTATTGGGCATCGACCCGGGCTACGCCATCGTGGGATGGGGCGTGGTGGATTACGCGGGAAACCGCTTTGCACCGGTGGATTTTGGCGCGGTGTGTACCGACGCCGGCATGCCGTTCGAGCGGCGGCTGGACGAGGTGTATGCGGGCGTCAAGGACGTCATCGAGCGGACGCAGCCGGAGGTGCTGGCGATTGAAAAGCTGTTCTACCAGCACAACCAGACCACCGTCATCGGCGTGGCCGAGGCGCGCGGCGTCATCCTGCTGGCGGCGGCGCAGGCGGGCCTGCCCATCTACGAGTACACCCCGATGCAGGTCAAGCAGGCCGTCACCGGCTACGGCAAAGCCGTGAAAAAGCAGGTGCAGGAGATGACCCGCATCCTGCTGCATCTGCCCGCTATCCCGAAGCCCGACGACACCGCCGACGCGCTGGCGATGGCCATCACCTTCTGCCACACCAACGGCAGCCAGCTCAACCGCTTCGTGCGGAGAGTGCCCGGCCCTATCTGACCCTCTCAGGCGCTTTGCGCCAGCTCCCCCAGAGGGGGAGCCCTTGGCAGGCCGGACAACTTTGTTCCGGACGCTCAAGGCTTTTTAATGGCGCAAAAGAGAGGACCCTGCTTACGGGGGAAACAGGGCGCTACAGTTTCCGAAACAACAAAACTTTCTCGTATCCGATAGACCTGCCCGGCACGCCAGAGGCTCTCCCTATGGGAGAGCTGGCAATGCCGGCAGGCATTGACTGAGAGGGCTACTATGATATACAGCTTAACCGGAAAGATCATCAAAAAGACCCTGAACGCTGTGGTCATCTGCTGCGGCGGCGTGGGGTACTACGCCCAGTGTCCGGCCAGCGTGGCCGGTGCGCTGCCCGGCGTGGGGAACGAAGCCACCATCTACACGGTGATGAACGTCACCGAGAACGACGTCAGCCTCTACGGCTTTGCCAGCGAGGAGCAGCAGGCCTGTTTCGAGCTGCTCACCTCGGTGTCGGGCGTGGGCGCGAAGGTGGGCCTTGCCATCCTGAGCGTCATGGAGCCCGACCGTGTGGCGCTGGCCATCTCGGCGGGCGACCACAAAGCCTTCAAGGCCGCGTCCGGTGTCGGCCCCAAGCTGGCCCAGCGCATCGTGCTGGAACTGAAAGATAAGGTCGCCAAGGGCTTTGCCGCCGGCATCGACCTGGAAAACGTGGCGGGCGCTGCTTCGGACACCGCCGCCGCACAGGGAGCGGGGCAGGCCATCGCCGCGCTGGTGTCGCTGGGCTACAGCCAGAGCGAGGCCGCGCTGGCCGTCTCCAAGATCGACGGCACGCTCCCGGTGGAAGAGATCATCAAGCTGGCGCTGCGCAGCATGGCGGGCAGGAGGTAAATGATGCAGGACGATACCGCGCTCTATGGCGCAAAAATGATGCAGCCCGGGATGACGGCGGCGGACAGCGAGGAAAACAACCTCCGCCCCCAGCATCTGGAGGACTACATCGGACAGGAAAAGGTCAAGCAGAACCTGAAGATCTATCTCGAAGCGGCCAAGCGCCGGGGCGAGCCCATGGACCACATCCTGCTCTACGGCCCTCCGGGTCTGGGCAAGACGACGCTGGCGGGCATCATCGCCAACGAGATGGGGGTGCAGATCCGCATCACCAGCGGCCCGGCCATCGAAAAGCCCGGCGACCTCGCTGCCCTGCTGACCAATCTGCAGGAGGGCGACGTCCTCTTCATCGACGAGATACACCGCCTCTCCCGGCAGGTGGAAGAGGTGCTTTACCCGGCACTGGAAGACTATGCGCTGGATATTATGATAGGCAAAGGCCCCAGCGCCCAGAGCATCCGCATCAATCTGCCCCGGTTCACGCTGGTGGGTGCGACCACCCGTGCGGGCCAGATCACCGGCCCTCTGCGCGACCGCTTCGGTGTGCTGCTCAAGCTGGAGCTCTACAGCCCCGACGAGCTGAGCAATATCATCGTCCGCTCGGCGGGCATCCTCGACCAGCCCATCACCCCCGAGGGTGCTTATGAGCTGGCCAAGTGCAGCCGCGGCACGCCCCGTGTGGCGAACCGCTTCCTCAAGCGTGTGCGTGACTTTGCCACCGTGCTGGGCGACGGCATCATCGACCGGGATGTGGCGCTGCTGAGCCTCAAGCGGATGGACGTGGACGCGCTGGGTCTGGACGAACTGGACCGCAGCCTGCTCCGCGCCATCATAGAAATGTACAACGGCGGTCCGGTGGGTCTGGAAACACTGGCCGCAGCCCTCGGCGAAGAGGCCGTGACGCTGGAAGACCTGTGTGAGCCCTACCTGATGCAGATGGGCTTTCTGACCCGGACGCCCCGGGGCCGCTGTGCCACCCGGCTGGCGTATGAGCATCTCGGCCTGAAAGCGCCTGAGAGTGGCAGCGCCGAGGACAATGGACAGCAGAGCTTATTTTAAGTGAGGTATTTACTATGGGAAAGTATTTTGGTACCGACGGTGTGCGCGGCGTGGCCGGCGCAGACCTGACCTGTGAGATGGCGATGCTCATCGGACGCGGCGCTGCCGCCGTGCTGACCAGCAGCACCGGCCACAAGCCCCGTATCCTCATCGGCAAGGACACCCGCCAGTCTGGGGATATGCTGGAGGCTGCCCTGACCGCCGGTCTGTGCAGCGTGGGCGCGGACGTCGAGAGTCTGGGCGTCGTCCCCACTCCCGCCGTGGCCTATCTGGTGCGCAAGTACAACGCCGACGCCGGCGTGGTCATCTCGGCGTCTCACAACCCGATGGAATTCAACGGCATCAAGATCTTCGCCGGCACCGGCTACAAGCTGCCGGACGAGGTGGAGAACAAAATTGAAGCCTATATCGACAATCAGTGCGCGGGCCTCAAGCTGGCCACCGGCGACGATGTGGGCCGCGTGACCTGCCGCACCGACGGCATCAAGGACTACACCGACCACCTGTATGAGTCCATCAACGGCGACCTGTCCGGCCTGAACGTCTGCATCGACTGCGCCAACGGTGCCTCCGCAGCAGCAGCCCGGCAGCTGTTCCCCCGTCTGGGCGCAAAGTGTACCTTTATCGGCGTGGAGCCTGACGGCAGGAACATCAACGCCGGTGTGGGCAGCACCCATCTGGACAATCTGGAAAAGGCCGTCGTCGAGGGCGGCTTTGACTGCGGCATCGCCTTTGACGGCGACGCAGACCGCTGCCTCGCCTGCGACGAGAAGGGGCAGGAGATCGACGGCGACAAGATCATCGCCCTGCTGGCCATGAACATGAAGGAAAGGGGCTGTCTGGACGGCAATACTGCGGTCGTCACCGTCATGTCCAACCTGGGTTTCATCAAGTTTATGGAGTCCCAGGGGATCCGCACCGAGAAGACCGCTGTCGGCGACCGCTATGTTCTCGAGAACATGCGGGAGAACGGCTATGCCATCGGCGGCGAGCAGAGCGGCCATGTCATCCTGCTCCACCACACCACCACCGGTGACGGTGAGTTGACCGCCGGCAAGCTGCTCAAGCTGCTGGCCGAGAGCGGCAAGAAGATGAGTGAGCTGAACGGCATCTACGCCCAGTACCCTCAGGTGCTGGTGAATGTGGCGGCCAATGCCGCCCAGAAGGCCGCCTACAAGGAAGACAAGGTGCTGGCCGACTTCATCGAGAACGAGCAGCAGAAGCTGATGGAGATGGGCCGTGTGCTGGTGCGCGTCTCCGGCACGGAGCCGAAGATCCGCGTCATGGTGGAGGGCTGGGACCTCGAGGCCATCGACCTGTGCGCCAAGCGCATCGTGGATAAAATCAACGAGCGGATCATCGAAGGCTAAGAGAGAGATAAAAAGCAGGAAGGAGGACGCATATGCGCCCTGCAGATACATGGAAAGACTACGAGCTGCTGGATGCCACCGACGGCAACCGGCTGGAACGCTGGGGCGAGACGCTGCTTGTCCGGCCTGACCCGCAGGTGGTGTGGAAGACGCCCCAGCAGAGCCCCCTCTGGGCCAAGGCGGACGCCGTTTACCACCGCTCCAATCAGGGCGGCGGCGAGTGGGAGTACCGCCGCCGTCTGCCCGAAAAGTGGAAGATCACCTGTGGAGAAGGGGAGGATAAGCTGACCCTCATCGTCAGCCCCACCGGCTTCAAGCACACCGGCGTCTTCCCGGAGCAGGCCGTCAACTGGGCCTGGTACGCCAAGAAGATCCGCGCCGCAGGCCGGCCCATTAAAATTTTGAACCTCTTCGGCTACACCGGCGGTGCAACGCTGGCCTGTGCGGCGGCGGGCGCTGCCGTCTGCCATGTGGACGCCTCCAAGGGCATCGTCGCATGGGGCAGGGACAATGCCGCCGCCAGCGGCCTCACCGACCGGCCCATCCGCTGGCTGGTGGACGACTGCGCCAAGTTCGTCGCCCGCGAGAAGCGCCGCGGCAACACCTACGACGGCATCATCATGGACCCGCCGAGCTATGGACGCGGCCCCGGCGGCGAGATCTGGAAGCTGGAAGACTGCATCTACGACCTCATCAGCCAGTGCGAAGAGGTGCTGAGCGACAAGCCGCTCTTCTTTGCGGTCAACAGCTACACCACCGGCCTTTCGCCCGCCGTCATGGAGTATATGCTCAAGACGACGCTGATCCCCCGCTTTGGCGGAAAGACCAGCTGCGACGAGATCGGCCTGCCCGTCTCCGCCACCGGCGGCGTCGTCCCCTGCGGCGCGACGGCGATTTGGGAAGAATGACCCTGAAAGGCTCTCCCCTTGGGAGAGCTGGCGCGTGAGCGCCTGAGAGGGCAAGCCCGTGACTCAAGGGCTGCTTTACAGCGATGATCAGCAGCCTTTGTCAGAGGGAAGTTATCGCTGAGCAGTTCTTTCCATGCTGACATCCTTGCCCTCTCCGTCACCTTCGGTGCCACCTCTCCCAAAGGGAGAGGCTTATACGAAGCGAGAAAGCTTCAACAAAGAATCTTAAAGAATGGGGTACAGCCCCTTTCAGAGGGGCGCACCACCAGAAAGAGAAAACAAATGAGTGAAACGATACTGACAGCAGAAAACTTAAAGTTCCGCTACGACTCGGAGCAGCCCGGCTATGCGCTCAACGGTGTCTCCATGCAGGTCAAGCGGGGCGAGTTCGTGGCCGTGCTGGGCGCAAACGGCTGCGGCAAATCCACCCTTGCCAAGCACTTCAACGCCATCCTCCTGCCGGAGGAGGGCAAGGTGTACGTCGAGGGCATGGACACCGCCGATGATGACAAGCTCTATGACATCCGCCAGACCGTGGGCATGGTGTTCCAGAGCCCCGACAACCAGATCGTCGCCACGGTGGTAGAGGAAGACGTGGCTTTCGCGCTGGAAAACCTCGGTGTTCCGCCGGAAGAGATGCGCCGCCGCGTTGATGACGCCATGAAGATGGCGGGCATTTACGAGTTCCGGGAGCGTGCACCCCACAACCTCTCGGGCGGCCAGAAGCAGCGCGTCGCCATCGCGGGCGTCGTCGCCATGCGTCCCGACTGCCTCATCCTCGACGAGGCCACCGCCATGCTCGACCCTCGCGGCCGTGAGCAGGTGATGCAGACCATCCACCACCTCAACAAGGATCTGGGCATCACCGTTGTGTCCATCACCCACTACATGGAAGAGGCCGCGCAGGCCGACCGTGTGCTGGTGATGAGCCAGGGCAATGTGGTGATGGAAGGCACCCCGAAAGAGGTGTTCAGCCAGACCGAAAAAGTCCGTTCTCTCCGCCTCGACGTGCCGCAGGCCGCAGAGCTGCGGGATGAGCTGGTCAAGGCCGGCATCCCCATGCCCGAAGGCATCATCGACACCGGCGAGTGCGCACAGGCTCTGTATGAGCTGCTGAAATAAGGGGGACGGAAACATGGCAAGCATTATCAAAGTAGAACACCTGAGCTATGTCTACAACCCCGGTATGCCGAACGCAGTCACCGCGCTGGACGACGTGGGCTTTGAGGTGGAGGAGGGCGATTTCGTGGGCATCATCGGAGCCACCGGCTCCGGCAAGAGCACCCTCATCACCCACATGAACGGTCTGAACAAGCCCACCAGCGGCAAGATCATCATTGATGGCCGCGACCTCTGGGCCGAGCCGGAAAAGATCCGGGATTTCCGTTTCCTGACGGGTCTGGTGTTCCAGTACCCGGAGTACCAGCTCTTTGAGGAAACGTGCTATAAGGACATCGCCTTCGGCCCGAAGAATATGGGCCTCGACGAGGCGGAGGTCGATAAGCGCGTCCACGAGGCGGCAGAATTCGTCGGCCTCGATGAGGCGCTGTTGGAGCGCAGTCCCTTTGAGCTGTCCGGCGGACAGAAGCGCCGCGTAGCCGTGGCGGGCGTTATGGCCATGAAGCCCCGTATCCTCGTTCTGGATGAGCCTGCGGCCGGCCTCGACCCCGAGGGACGGGATGAGATCCTGTCCGAGGTGAAGGACTACCACAAAAAGACCGGCACCACGGTGCTTCTGGTCTCCCACAGCATGGAGGACATTGCCAAGTACGCCGACAAGGTGCTGGTGATGAGCCGGAAGAAGATCGCCATGTACGACACGGTGGAAAAGGTCTTTGCCCGCGCTCCCGAGCTGCTGGAACTGGGCCTCTCCGTGCCGCAGGTGACGAAGATCTTCCTCAAGCTGCGGGAGATGGGCGTGGACGTCCCGGCGGACGTCTATACCATCCCCTACGCCGTCAAGATGATCCTGGCGGCAAAAGCCCGGCGGGATGCAGGGGAGACCCTCGTCTTACCCCGGAATGAAGAACAGAAAGGGGGTGCAGCCGGATGCTGAGAGATATTACCATCGGCCAGCACTTCCCCGGCAACAGCCTCGTCCATCGTTTTGACCCCCGGCTCAAGCTGGTGCTGACCATCCTGTATATCGTACTGCTCTTTGCGGCGTCCAATCCGCTGGGCCTTGCGCTTTCGCTGATCTTCCTCGCCGTGATGTACGCGGTAGCGAAAATTCCCTTCAGGCTCATCCTCAAGAGCCTGAAGCCCATCTTCCCCATCATCGTCTTTACGGCGGTGCTGAACCTCTTCTTTGTCTCGGGCGAGGGCGATCCGGTGTTCAAGCTCGGATTTCTGACCGTTTACGCGGAGGGCATCCGGTATGCTGTACTGATGGCGGTGCGCGTCATGGCCCTCATCGCAGGCACGAGCCTTTTGACCTACACCACCAGTCCCATCGTCCTGACGGACGCTATCGAGCAGCTGCTCAAGCCTCTAGGCAGGCTCCGCTTCCCGGTGCATGAGCTGGCCATGATGATGAGCATTGCGCTGCGGTTCATCCCTACCCTCATCGAGGAGACCGACAAGATCATGAACGCCCAGAAAGCCCGTGGTGCGCAGCTGGACAACGGCAAGATGACCGAGCGCATCAAGGCGCTGGTCCCGGTGCTGGTGCCGCTGTTCATCTCGGCTTTCCGCCGCGCCGACGAGTTGGCCATGGCTATGGAGTGCCGCTGCTATCGCGGCGGCGACGGACGCACCCGCCTCAAGGTGCTGCGGTGCGAAAAGCAGGATTATATCGACCTTGCAGTCTGCATTGCGTGTTTTGCGGTGATCCTCGCTTCGAGATTGGTGTTCCCGAATTTCTAAAAAAGAACAAAGCCTCTCCCTTTGGGAGAGGTGGCATCGCTTGCGATGACGGAGAGGGCAAGCCAGGAGCGAAAGTGCCGCTATGCAGCGATAGACAGAAGCCTTTGGCAGAGCGATGTTATCGCAGGGCTTATGTATCTTTGTCAGCATCCTTGCCCTCTCAGGCGCTTCGCGCCAGCTCTCCCAAAGGGAGAGCCTTTATGAGGAGAGCCAGAATGAACTATCTTCTTACTTTAGCATACGACGGCACGAACTACTGCGGGTTTCAGGTGCAGCCCAACGGGCGGAGCGTAGCTGCTGCGTTTCAGGACGCTCTGGAGGCGGTGCTGGGCTGTCGGCCCGACATCAAGGGCTGCAGCCGCACCGACGCCGGCGTCCACGCGCTGGGCTTCATGCTCAACTTCCACGCCGACACCCGCATCCCGGCGGCAAAGCTGCCGCTGGCGCTGAACCAGCATCTGCCCCCGGACATCCGGGCGCTGGAAGCGCGGGTGGTGCCGGACGATTTCCACGCCCGCTATGCGGCCCACACCAAGACCTATCTCTACCGCATCCACAACAGTCCGATCGACTCGCCCTTTGCAGCGCGGTATTACACCAGAGTGCCGGGGCGGCTGGATGCGGACAGGATGCAGCAGGCGGCGCAGTATTTTGTGGGAAAGCACGATTTCCTCGCCCTCTGCGCCTCGGGCAGCTCGGCTGCGGCTCACGGCGACACCGTGCGCACCATCACGGCCTGTGACGTCCGGCGCCGGGGCGACGACATCGACATCACGGTGACGGCGGACGGCTACCTCTACAACATGGTGCGCATCCTTGCAGGCACCCTCTGTGAGGCCGGCGCGGGGCGTCTTGCGCCTGAGGCCGTGCCGGGCATCCTCGCCAGCCGCGACCGCAAAAACGCCGGGCCGACGCTGGCGGCGAAGGGGCTTTTCCTCAAGAGCGTGGACTACGACACGCCCATAGAATAACGCAAATACGACCGATGCTCCCGGAGGGAAAACGCCCCTTTGGGAGCACTGTCATTGCACGAAGGGACAGGAGAGTATGAGAAAAAGACAGCGCGGCCCCCGGCCTGTGTCGGACGAGCCGCTTTCGGCGGGACGGGTCGAATACCTCGAGCAGGCCCGCGAGCGGGTGCGGAACCGGCGCATCCGCCGCACGGCACTCATCGTCGTGGCGCTGACGCTGGTGGTGCTGTTCACCACCGGCATCGTGGGCAGCTCTGTTGCCATGGCCAAGGACTGGGCCGATACCGCCCGCATCCTGCTCTTCCCCGGCACGGGCTGGCCCCAGCAGACCGGCGTCATGGAGGTGAAACAGCTTGCCGCCATGAACAGCAGCTTTGTGGAGCTGGGCGAGGAAGGGTGCGTGGTCTGGTCCCGCACCGGCACCCGGCTCAACTCCATCCAGAGCGGCTACGCCCGCCCGGCGCTGGCTGCGGGTAAGAACCGCTTTGTGCTCTACAACCGCTCGGGCAATGAGCTGCGGGTGGAGAGCCGGACCCAGAACCTCTACACTAAGACGATGGAGAGCAGCATCACCCTCTGTGCCATGGCCGACAACGGCACGCTGGCCGTCGTCACAGAGGACCCCGGCAGCGCGGCCCGGCTTCGGGTCTACTCGTCCTCAATGGAGCAGCTGCTGAGCTGGAGCCTCACCATCGCCGACGGCACCCCGCTGCGGCTGGCCTTTTCGCCGGATGGGCGGCGGCTGGCAGTGGCGGCGGTGACGGTGAACGGCGGCCAGATGGTCACGAATTTCTATGTCGTCACCCTGGCGCAGGGCGACCCCCTGCTGGTGGGCAGCGGAAGCGGCGCGGCTCAGTGGCTGAGCTGGACCGGCTCCCAGAGCATCCTGGCCGTCTGCGACAGCCGCGCTGTCCTCTACAACGCATCGGGCGGAGAGCGGGCGGCCTATGACTTTACCGGGCAGACCCTCCGCGACATCTCGGTGGACGCTTCGGGCGATACTGCCCTTCTGCTGGCCTCCGGCCAGCTCTGTCAGGCCGTGATGCTGGGCCGTGACCTCGGCGTCGAGAACACCACGCAGGTGCAGGCGTCCAACCGCATCGTCCGCTCCGGTGCGCAGTTCTATCTGCTCACCGACAACGGCGTGGAGTGCCTTTCCACCGACGGCACCTCCCAGTGGACCCAGAGCCTTTCGGCCCGCCCGCAGGGGCTGCTGGCCGACCGCAGGCAGCTGCTGGTCTTCTGCGGCAATACGGCGCAGATATTGACCCCGCCCGCGGCGGAAAATAACGCGCAAAGCAATACATAATAAGGAAAACAAGATATGTTCAAGAATCCGTCATTTCTTTTTGATATAGTATGTACCGTGGTCTGGCTGCTTCTGGCTGTGCGCTATGCCCGCAAGGGCTTTCTCGCAGCCAGTGTCCAGCTGGGCGGGAATGTATTCAGCCTCGTGGGCGCCCGGGTCTTTTCGGGCTGGGCCGCTGCCGAGGTGTTCCAGCGCTTTCTGGCCGGGAGCTTCCGTACCCAGATCGCCGAGAGCATCTCGGCCGGAGGGGTCGTGGACCTGACCGGCATCGCGGACAAGTACGCGGGCTTTCTGCCCGAGGGCTTCCGCGCCTCCATCGTGGAGACCTGCGAGCGCTCCATTTCGGCTGTGCTCAGCGACAACGCCGTGGTGCTGGCGGACGCCATCGTCCAGAAGGTGCTGGCTCCGCTGCTCACGCCGGTCATCTCGGTCGTGCTCTTTTTCGTGGCCTTTGCCCTGCTGCGGATGCTGGTGAGTATGCTGGTCACCGTGCTGGGCCTCGTCAACCGGCTGCCGGTCATCGGCACCGTCAACCGCTGGCTGGGCTGGGTCACCGGCTGTGTCGCCAGCACCATGGACATCTATCTGGTGCTCTGCGTGGTGTGGGCCGTCATCGTCATCACCGGCGGCAATCTGACCGTCCTGAACGATACGGTCATGAGCAGCAGCCTTTACTATAAAGCATTCAATCTGTTCAACCCCTTCCTGTAAAAGGGAGCTTTAGGAGGAACCTATATGGTCTGCAATCGCTGTCAGAAACGTCCGGCCATCATCTTCGTCCAGCGGATGGAGAACGGCCAGATGAAAAATGAGGGCTTTTGCCTGCACTGTGCGCGTGAGCTGCACATCAAGCCGGTGGAAGACCTGATGAAGCAGTTCGGTATGTCCGACGAGGACATGGATAACATGGAAAACCGGATGGAGAGCATGATGGATGAGATGGGGGACGCGAACCCCCTCTCCCTCATGATGAATATGAGCCAGCCCATGGACGGCGAGGAGAACGAAGGGGACGACGACCTTGTCCCCGGCTCCAGCGCTACCTTCCCGCTGGGCGTCAAGGCGGAGGGCGACGCCGGAAACAGCAAAAAGGCCCAGAAGAACGGCAAGAAGCCGCCCCGCCGCAAATTCCTCGACACCTACTGTGAGAATCTGACCTGCAAAGCCCGGGAGGGCAAGCTCGACGACATCGTGGGCCGCGACCGCGAGATCTACCGCACCATCCAGATCTTGAGCCGCCGCCAGAAGAACAACCCCTGCCTCATCGGCGAGGCGGGCGTCGGCAAGACGGCCATCGCCGAGGGCATCGCGGAGCGCATCGCCAGGGGCAATGTCCCTGTGGGCCTGAAGGATAAGGAGATCTTCCTGCTGGATCTGACCAGCCTCGTGGCCGGCACCCAGTTCCGCGGCCAGTTCGAGCAGCGGGTCAAGGGCCTGCTGAGCGAGGTCAAGGCCGCCGGCAACATCATCCTGTTCATTGACGAGATCCACACCATCACCTCCGCCGGTGAGAGCGAGGGTGCCATGAACGCGGGCAACATCCTCAAGCCTGCCCTCTCCCGGGGTGAGATACAGGTCATCGGCGCCACCACCTTCAACGAGTACCGCAAGTATATCGAGAAGGACCAGGCCCTTGAGCGCCGCTTCCAGCCCGTCCGCGTGGAAGAGCCCAGCGTGGCCGACACCCTGGCCGTCATGAACGGCATCAAGAAGTATTACGAGGAGCACCACCATGTGCAGGTGGATGCCGATGTGCTGAGCGCCATCGTCACCCTCAGTGAGCGGTATATCACGGACCGCTACCTGCCCGATAAGGCCATCGACCTGCTGGACGAAGCCTGCGCCTGCTGCAATCTCGCCCACCCGGTCATCTCGGAGTATCTCGAGATGCAGAAGGAGCTGGACGGCCTCAGGCAGGAAGAGGCAGACATGGAGCCCTCCGACGTCAATGAGGCCATCGACTACGAGCAGGTGGCCCAGCGGAAGACCCGCATCGCCAAGCTCGAGGCAGAGCTGCCCGCAAAGCAGGCTGCTGCCAGCGAGATAAAAGTGACCATGGACGATGTGGCCAAGGTCATTGAGCTGTGGACGGGCATCCCGGCGGTGAAGATCCAGGAGACGGAGTTCGTCAAGCTGGCCGGGCTGGAAGCCGAGCTGAAAAAGAAGATCATCGGTCAGGACGAGGCCGTCCATCTGGTGGCACAGGCCGTCAAGCGGAGCCGCGCCGACCTGTCGGGCCGCCGCCGTCCCGCAAGCTTTGTCTTCGTCGGCCCCACCGGCGTCGGCAAGACGGAGCTGGTCAAGCAGCTGGCAAACCAGCTCTTCGACGGCCCCGACCCGCTCATCCGTCTCGACATGAGCGAGTATATGGAGAAATATGCGGTGTCCCGCATGATCGGTTCGCCTCCGGGCTATGTGGGCTACGAGGAGGCCGGCCAACTCACCGAAAAGGTGCGCCGCCGCCCCTACAGCGTGGTGCTGTTCGATGAGATCGAAAAGGCCCACCCCGACGTCATGAACATCCTGCTCCAGATCCTCGATGAGGGCAAGATTAACGATGCACAGGGCCGGACGGTGGACTTCTCCAATACGGTCATCTGCATGACCTCCAACGCCGGCAGCAGCGACAAGACGACCTCCGGCCTCGGCTTCAACAAGAGCGAGGAGCAGCTGAGTGAGGAAAAGACCCGCAAGGCTCTGAGCCAGTTCCTGCGGCCGGAGTTCCTTGGCCGTGTGGATGAGGTCATCGCCTTCAAGCCGCTGAGCCAGCAGACGCTGGAAGGCATCGCGGCTCTCATGCTGGATGAGTACAAGCCCAGCATGGAGGCCAAGGGCATCGCCTACAGCTACACCCCGGCGGCTCTCTCTGCCCTCGTGGCCAAGAGCCAGGGCGGCAAATTCGGCGCCCGCGACCTGCGCCGCGTCATCCGCAAGGCTGTGGAGGACCCCGCCGCCGAGCGCATCATCGACGGCACCCTGAAAGCGGGCGGCAGCCTGACGGTGGATGCCGAGAATGGTGAAGTTATCTTGAAGTGAATGCTTGACTTTTCTGTACGATCGCATATAATAAAGACAGAAAGACAATGAATTCGTGCATAGAATTCACACCAAAAGAAGAAAACCCCTTCCTGGAGTTGCAGCTCCAAAGAAGGGGTCTTCTTTTTAGTGCTTACAGTCCTTGTTCAGCATTCTGTCAAGCCACTTGCTGATGAGATCAGAAGTCACACCAGCTGCGACAGATACCATGAAAGACAACATCTCGTGCATAGGACACACCTCCCTTCCCAATGAAATTGGGTCGGTAAGGACCGTGAGACAATTATAACATATAATTCGACCAAAAGATACAGTAAACGGCACTCCGAAGCAGTTCGGAGTGCCGTTTGTCATAGGCAGACTTAGTCGAGGGAGACCGGGAACTCGGGCTTGTTGGCCATACGGGCATTGGTGCGGCCCTCGGGGATGATCTCGCCGGCGGCGGTCAGCGCCAGCTTGGTGAGGGTGGGGCCTGCCAGCTCATACACCAGCACCGAGAAGAGCACGACGTTGCGCACCATATGGCCGTCGGAAAGCTCAGCGGCCTCGGCTGCCATGCCCAGCGCCACGCCAGCCTGCGGCAGCAGGGTGATGCCGAGGTACTTCTGGATGTTGCGGCTGCAGCGGGTGGCCCGGCCGCTGACGAAGGCGCCGGAAATTTTGCCCAGAGAGCGGAAGGCGATGTACACCACGCCGATGAGGAGCACCAGCGGGTCGGAGAGGATGTTCAGATCCAGCTCTGCACCGCTGAGCACGAAGAAGAGGATGCTCACCGGCGACACCCAGCGGTCGAGGCGGTCCATCAGCTCATCGGAAGTGGGGCAGATGTTGCAGAACACCGTACCGGTCATCATGCAGACCAGCAGCAGCGAGAAGCCGCAGTGTATCGGCCCGATGTCGAAGGTGACCATGGACAGGCCCACCGTCAGCAGCACGAAGGCCACGGAAAGGCTCATGCGCTTGGAGCGGGAGTGAAAATAAATTTCCAGCTGGTTGAGCGCGAAGCCCGCCACAGCGCCCAGACCCAGCGAGAAGACGATCTCCACCACCGGCTCCACCAGAATACTGATGGCGTCGATGCGGCCCTGCTCGAGGGCGTTGGCAATGCCGAAGGAGGCGGAGAAGAGCACGAGGCCCACGGCGTCGTCGAGGGCGACCACCATCAGCAGCAGGCGGGTGAGGGGGCCGTCGGCCTTGTACTGCTTGACGACCATCAGGGTGGCGGCAGGGGCCGTGGCTGCTGCGATAGAACCCAGCGTGATGGCCGAGGCCATGGAGATGATGTCGGGCCGGATGAAGTGCAGGATGACCAGCGCCGCATCCACGAGGGCGGTGGTCATGACGGCCTGCAAAATGCCGACTGTGATGGCCTGCCTGCCCATGCTCTCAAGAGTCGAGAGACGGAACTCGTTGCCGATGACGAAGGCGATGAAGCCCAGCGCCACCTGGGTGATGATGGACAGGCTGTCCACCTGCTCGAGGGTGCCAAAGCCGATGCCAAAATTACTCAGGCTCAGACGCCCCAGAAAGAAAGGCCCCAGCAGCAGGCCCGCCAGCAGATACGATGTGACCGCCGGCAAATGGATCGCCTTTGCGAGGCGCGACATCAAAAGACCTGTGATGAGCGCCGCGGAAAGGCAGATGAGAAGCTGTTCCATGCGATATTGCGGGCAGCAGCACGATACCGACGCGCAGCCGCCCTTTCCTCCTTTTTCTCAGTCAGGCGCGTTTCCTTGCTGCTTGCCAAAAGCCAAAAAACACAGCACCGTAATAAATTATACTATTCCACTTTCTAAAAAGCAACATCCTTTCAGGCGGAAAAAGTGAAGATCTCTTAATAAATGGCCGAAAAAGGCAAAAAAACAGGGCCGCTGCGCAGGCAGCGGCCCTGTTGTATGCAACAATCGTGAATTTAGTTGAACTTGAAGATCTTCCGTGCGATGCGGTAGCCGCCCACCACGATGGCGTCGCCCTTGGGGAAGGGCAGGTTGGTCACGCCGCCGAAGCCGAAGCGGATGGAGCGGTAGACTGCGGCGCTGGTGTGCTCGCGCAGATACTGCCACAGGCCCTTCTGCTTTTCTTTGGCCTCGGCGCTGCCGTCCAGCAGCAGGAAGATGTCGCTGACGGCCATCATCATGGAGAGGTAGTGGAGCATATAGGCCCGCAGCTTCTTCTCGCCCTTGAGGGCGTCGAGGTCCTGACAGTCGATCATATGCCTGGTGACGCGGAGCTGCTGGTCCACGCGCTTGACCATGACGCTCTCGTTGACGCTCTGGTCGGCCCGGCCGATGAAGTAGCGGTAGAGGTCGAGGTCCATATAATACATGGTCTTGACGAAGGGCAGAGGCTGGTAGACGAAGATGTTGTCCACGTAGAAGGTATGCTTGGGCAGCACCATGCCGCACTTGCGCAGCACCTCAGTGCGGTACATGACCGAGTGCATCAGCAGGTTCTGGTCGGGGCGGAAGTGCCCGACGTGCATCCAGGTGAACAGACGCTCCTGCGGGAAGATGTTGGTGTACCGCACAGTGTGGCGGGTGCCGTCCTCGGTGTGCTCGTAGACATAGTTGCAGATCATGAGGTCGGGGGCGGTGCCGCGGGTCACGAGGGTGTGCAGGCGGGCCAGCACCTTCTGGAGGGCGTCGGTGTCCAGCCAGTCGTCGCTGTCCACGACCTTGTAGTAGAGGCCGGTGGCGTTGCGGATGCCCTGGTTGACGCCCTCGCCGTGGCCGCCGTTCTCCTGATGGATGGCCTTGACGATGGTGGGGTACTTGGCGGCGTACTCGTCGCAGATAGCCGGGGTGTCGTCCTTCACGGAACCGTCGTCCACGAGGATGATCTCGGCCTGCTCCCCGGCGGAGAGCAGCGTTTCGATGCAGTGGCGCATATATGCCGCCGAGTTGTAGCACGGGACGGCAAAGGTGATGAGTTTCTGTTGCATAAGATAAAGCTCCTTATCGTGCTTGCCCGGCCATGTTCAGAACAAAACGGGCCGGAGATGGAGATATGTGTTCTTATTATAGCATTTTCGCGCACAAAAAGCTAGGAACACCAGCAAATACCTGCCAAAAAACGACGACAGAAGAGCGATCTGATACCATTTCGGGCCGGGCTGTGCTATAATAATACGGATACAGATTTGAAAAACGCAGGAGGCACCCATGGCAGACCCGCATTCTATCTTGAAAAAAGTTTTTGGCTACGACAGTTTCCGCCCCGGGCAGGAGGACATCGTCCGGCGGCTGCTTGCCGGGCAGGATGTGCTGGCGGTGATGCCCACCGGCGCGGGCAAATCTATCTGCTATCAGGTGCCGGCCCTGCTTCTGCCGGGCATCACCATCGTGGTGTCGCCGCTGGTGAGCCTGATGAAGGACCAGGTGGGGGCGCTGGTGCAGGCGGGGGTGGCGGCGGCTTTCCTGAACAACAGCCTCACCGACAACCAGAAGGCCCTCATGCTCCGCCGCGCCCGGGAGGGCTGGTATAAGATCATCTATGTGGCCCCGGAGCGGCTGGAAATGCCGGGCTTCCAGCGCTTCGCGCAGGAAAAGCTCATCAGCATGGTGACGGTGGACGAGGCCCACTGCATCAGCCAGTGGGGGCAGGACTTCCGCCCCAGCTATCTGCGCATCAAGGCGTTCGTGGACAGCCTGCCGAATCGCCCGGTGGTGGGCGCGTTCACGGCCACAGCGACGGCCCGGGTGCGGGACGACATCCGCAGCCATCTCGAGCTCCGTCAGCCCTATGAGGTGACGACCGGCTTCGACCGGCCCAACCTCTACTTCGAGACGCGCCGCGCCCTGCCCAGCCAGAAGCCGAAGGAGCTGCTGGACCTTGTGCTCCGGGAGGGCGACAACGCGGGCATCGTCTATTGCAGCACCACGAAGCAGGTGGACGAGACGGCCCGCCTGCTCCAGAGCCGGGGCATCCGGGCAGCGGCCTACCACGCCAAGCTGGACGCCGAGGTGCGCCGGAAGAATCAGGACGACTTCCTCTATGACCGCGTTCAAATCATGGTGGCGACCAACGCCTTCGGCATGGGCATCGACAAGCCCAACGTCCGGTTCGTCATCCATTACAATATGCCCAAGGATCTGGAGAGCTACTATCAGGAGGCGGGCCGCGCGGGCCGCGACGGTCTGCCGTCCCGCTGCATCCTGCTCTACTCCGGCACGGATGTGCGCACCATCCGCTTCTTCATCGACAAAGAGATGGAGGCGGACAACGGCCTGCCCGCCGATGTCAAGGCCGAGGCCGCCCGCAAGGCGGAAGAGCGGCTCAGGTATATGACCTTCTACTCCACCACCCAGAAGTGCCTGCGGCGGTTCATGCTGAACTATTTCGGCGAGGCCGCACCTGAAAAGTGCGGCAACTGTTCCTGCTGCCTCTTTGCCGAGCAGAACGCGCAGGAGGTGGAACAGCGCGCTGCCGCCGCGAAGCAGAGGGCCGCGGCCAACTCCCGGCGGCTGTCGGCCCGCCGTGCTGCTGCCGGCGGCGACCTCAGCGAGGCAGACGAGAAGCTGCTGGCCGCGCTCTACGCCCTCCGCAAGCGTCTTGCAGCGAAGCAGAATGTTCCGGCCTACATGGTGTTCAGCGACGCGACCCTCCGCGAGATGGTCCAGAGCAAGCCCCTGAGCATGGATGAGTTTTTGAACATCACCGGCGTCGGCGAAAAGAAAGCCGCCCGCTATGGCATGGCCTTCCTGCGGGCTATTGAGGATATGGTGGGGAGCAGAGAATAAGAAAAAGGCGCAGATCTTCCACGATGAGCCTCTTGGCTCGTGGAAAATCTGCGCCTTTTGTTTATTATTCCATCGTATGGGTGGAGAATACTTTTTCGTCCTGCCACCACACCGGCTGCCCGGCGGCGAGGGACTTGGGAACATCCAGCAGACGCTGGTTCCGGCTGCCCCGGAAGCGGAGGGAAATGTCGTACTCAGCCTCCACGAAGCGGCCATCCACCAGCACATCCAGCAGACGCAGCAGCTCGTCGGTGACTTCGCACCGCGCGTGGCAGGGGACTTTGCCGGTCAGCTGCTCCCAGGTGTAGCCGGAGTAGCACCAGACCGTTTTCTTCGGGTAAAGGGCTTTGAAATTTTGCACGAAGGTCACCAGCTCCCGCTGGTTCTCCGGCTCCATCGGCTCGCCGCCCAGCAGGGAGAGGCCCGTGATATAGTCCGGCTTGCAGGAGGCGAACACCTTGTTGCGGACGGGCTTGTCGAAGGGCTGGCCATAGCCGAAATCCCATGCCACCTCATTGAAGCAGCCGGGGCAGTGGTGGCGGCAGCCGGAAACGAAGACGCTGGTGCGGACGCCCGGCCCGTTGGCGATGTCGTAATATTTAATAGTCGCGTAGTTCATAATATGATTCCTGTACTTTACAAAGAAATGGAAGCCTGCCGCTGCGGCCCTTCCGGTGAAAATACGTTTGGAGCGGCCCGCAGGCCGCTCCAAACGTGAAATAAAAAATAATTTTTCCGCTGTTATGCCCAGAGCGAAGCGGAGGGCATCAAAATCGTAATTACAGATGCAACACCCGATCCTTGATCTCCTGCGTCCGGCCCTGGTTCCAGAACTGGGTGCCGATATAGCCGCAGGTGCGGCGGGCAACATTCAGCTTGTTCTGGTTACGGTTGCCGCACTTGGGACATTCCCACACCAGCTTGCCGTCGTCCTCGACGATCTTGATCTCGCCGTCGTAGCCGCAGCACTGGCAGTAGTCGGACTTGGTGTTCAACTCGGCGTACATGATGTTGTCGTAGATGAACTGCAGCACGCTCATGACCGCCTCGAGGTTGTCCTGCATATTGGGGACTTCCACATAGCTGATGGCACCGCCCGGAGACAGCTTCTGGAACTCGCTCTCGAACTTCAGCTTGGTGAAGGCGTCGATGTGCTCGGAGACATGGACGTGGTAGCTGTTGGTGATATAGTTCTTGTCGGTGATGCCGGGTACGATGCCGAACCGCTTCTGCAGGCACTTGGCGAACTTGTAGGTGGTGGATTCCAGCGGGGTGCCATAGAGGGAGTAGTCCATGTTCTCGTCCTTCTTCCACTCGCTGCACTTGTCGTTCATGTGCTGCATCACGCTGAGGGCGAAGGGCTTTGCGCCGGCATCGGTGTGGCTCTTGCCGGTCATATACTTCACGCACTCATACAGGCCGGCATAACCGAGGCTGATGGTGGAGTAGCCGCCGAAGAGCAGCTTGTCGATCTTCTCGCCCTTCTTGAGGCGGGCCAGTGCGCCGTACTGCCACAGGATGGGGGCGGCGTCGCTGGGGGTGCCCAGCAGGCGCTTGTGGCGGGCCTGCAGAGCACGGTGGCAGAGGGCCAGACGCTCGTCGAATATCTTCCAGAACTTATCAAAGTTGCCGCCGGAGCTGAGGGCCACGTCCACCAGGTTGATGGTCACGACGCCCTGATTGAAGCGGCCATAATACTTGGGCTTGCCGGTCTCGGGGTCCACATAGGGGGTCAGGAAGCTGCGGCAGCCCATGCAGGTGTAGCAGTGGCCCTCGCCATTCTTGTCTACCTTCAGCTCGAGCATCTTCTTCTCGGAGATATAGTCGGGGACCATCCGCTTGGCGGTACACTTGGCAGCCAGCTCGGTCAGGTAGTAGTAGGGGTCGCCGGGGTGGATGTTGTCCTCTTCCAGCACATAGATGAGTTTGGGGAAGGCGGGGGTGATCCAGACACCGGCCTCGTTCTTCACGCCCTGATAGCGCTGACGGATGGTCTCCTCGATGATGATGGCGAGGTCAGCTTTCTCCTGCGCGTTGCGGGCTTCGCCCAGATACATGAACACGGTGATGAAGGGGGCCTGACCGTTGGTGGTCATGAGGGTGACGACCTGATACTGGATGGTCTGGACGCCGCGGTTGATCTCGCTGCGCAGGCGGCGTTCCACGATCTCACGCTTGCGCTCGGCGGAGACATCCAGACCCTCCATCTCGGCCTCGACCTCGGCAGCGATCTTCTTGCGGGAGACGTCCACGAAGGGGGCAAGATGGGTCAGGCTGATGCTCTGGCCGCCATACTGGTTGGAAGCCACCTGTGCAATGATCTGGGTGGCGATGTTGCAGGCGGTGGAGAAGCTGTGGGGCTTCTCAATATAGGTGCCGGAGATGACGGTGCCGTTCTGGAGCATGTCGTCCAGATTGACGAGGTCACAGTTGTGCATGTGCTGGGCAAAATAGTCGGAGTCGTGGAAGTGGATGAGGCCTTCCTGATGCGCCTTAACGATCTCCGGGTCCAGCAGCAGGCGGGCAGTCAGGTCTTTGGAGATCTCACCGGCCATATAGTCGCGCTGGACGCTGTTGACGGTGGGGTTCTTGTTGGCGTTCTCCTGCTTGACTTCCTCATTCTGGCACTCGATGAGGCTCAGGATGCGCTCGTCGGTGGTGTTGGTCTGGCGCTTGAGGCTCTGGATATAGCGGTAGGTGATATAGTGGCGGGCAATGTCATGGGCCTTGATGTCCATGAGCTGGTTTTCCACCATATCCTGTACCTCTTCCACGCTGACAGCGCGGTTGAGTGCCTGACACTGGTCGGTCACGGCTGCGGCGATGTCAGTGATCTGCTCCCGGGAGAGACGGGCCTTGCCGCCTACCGAATCGCTGGCCTTGGTGACAGCGGTGATGATCTTGGTAATGTCAAAAGGCACTTCCGCACCGTTGCGTTTGATGATCTTCATAGCGCTCCTCCTGTTTCGCGTATACAGTGTGAACGGGTGTCTCCTGATACGAGAGGCACCCGCAGCTCTCATTGGTCGTTGATACTATCATATCACTATTTAGTGATATGTCAATGGAAGAACCACTACATTTTGTGTTTTGTAGCTTTCACCAAAAATAGAGGAAAATTTCCGGAACAAAATTTGAGACGAAATCTCTTGACAATCTGCGCAAAGGAAGTAGTGCTTTCCGCAGGGTAATAAAGGCCATTGTCTATACTGTGCCTCCCTTGTATAATACATTATAAAAGACAAAAGACTTTGCCTGAAGAATCCAAGAGGATGAAGCGGATTTGAGTCAGCACGAAAAAACCTGAAAAAGCTTGCAAAAAAGTGTTGACATCAGCCCCGGCGTATGGTATTATACTTGAGCGCCAAGCGCCGAGACGAAAGAATGACTTCTGAGTCCCGGCTGGAAGTAAAGTGAAAAGAACCAATAGACGT
>ERZ810710.136-NODE-136-length-21161-cov-10.2449_pt1 | contig 21161 bp, 11 predicted proteins | sample MGYA00520190_ERZ810710 | MGnify/ENA primary metagenome ERZ810710 (study PRJEB31588, sample SAMN03399942) | human gut metagenome | study: EMG produced TPA metagenomics assembly of the PRJNA231909 data set (A prospective, longitudinal analysis of the...
TTTCCCTACACGACGCTCTTCCGATCTTGATTTTGACCATATTGTCCACATCCGGGCTGACCGCACCGCTGTGTACCTTGGACGCTCGTTCCGAGAGGGCTTTCACCATGTCCTGCTGGATCTGCGTGGGTTTGGTGGCGATGGTGTGGTACGCAACCTCCGGCGTGGGCAAGTGGAGCTGATCCGCCGTTTTGATGTCGGCGACCTCTTTGAACAGATTCATCAATTCGGGCAAGTTGAAAAACTTTGCAAAGCGCGTCCTTGCCCGGTAACCGGTTCCCTCCGGGGCAAGCTCCAGCGCGGTGGTGGTTTCACCAAAGCGGCTTGCCCAGCAATCGAAGTGGCTCATGCCCATCTCTTGCAGCCGGTCATGCTGTAAATAGCGCTGAATGGTGTATAGCTCCGTCATGGAGTTGGAAACCGGGGTGCCGGTGGCAAACACCACGCCGCGCCCACCGGTCAGCTCATCCATGTAGCGGCACTTGGAGAACATATCCGAAGATTTCTGCGCATCGGTGGTGGAAAGCCCTGCCACGTTGCGCATCTTCGTATAGAGGAAAAGATTTTTATAATTGTCCGACTCGTCCACGAACATCCTGTCTACGCCGAGCTGTTCAAAGTAAATCACATCATCCTTGCGGTCGCTGGCTTGCAGCTTTTTCAGCCGCGCCTCCAGCCCCTTTTTCGTGCGCTCCAAGCTCTTGATGGTGAAGCTGTTGCCGCCTGCGAGCTTGGTATCCTGAATACCATCGGTGATTTCCTCAATCTGCTGGTGAAGGAGCTGTTCCTGCCGCTCCGGGCTGATGGGGATACGCTCAAACTGACTGTGGCCGATGATAACGGCATCATAGTCGCCGGTGGCGATACGGGCGCAGAATTTCTTGCGGTTGTGGGTTTCAAAGTCCTTCTTGGTAGTGACAAGGATGTTTGCCGAAGGGTAGAGCCGCAGAAATTCGGACGCCCACTGTTCCGTCAGATGGTTCGGCACGACAAAAATGGACTTCTGGCACAGTCCCAGCCTCTTAGATTCCATCGCAGAGGCTACCATTTCAAAGGTTTTTCCCGCACCGACCTCGTGTGCCAGCAGCGTATTCCCGCCGTACAGCACATGGGCGATGGCGTTTTTCTGATGCTCTCGGAGGGTAATTTCCGGGTTCATACCGGAGAAAACGATGTAGCTGCCGTCATACTCGCGGGGACGGGTGCTGTTCATTTCCTCGTTGTATTGCCGTACCAGCGTTTCGCGCCGCTCCGGGTCTTTCCAAATCCAGTCCTTGAACGCATCCCGGATAAGCTGCTGCTTCTGCGCGGCAAGGGTGGTTTCCTTGGCGTTGAGGACACGGCGCTCCCGTCCGTCTGCATCCTCAATGGTATCGTAGATGCGAATGTCGCGGAGATTCAGCGCATCCTCCAGTAGCCGGTAGGCGCTGGCACGGTCTGTGCCGTAGGTGGTGAATGCCGCCACGTCGTTGTAGCGCACCATGCTCTTGCGGGAAACCTGCCATTCTGCGGTGTATGGGACATAGCTGATCTCAATCTGTCCGCGCAGATAGCGAGGCGTTTCAAAGGTTTCATACATGAATTGCTCGATGTACTTCTTATCAAGCCATGTTGCACCCAGCCGCACTTCGATTTCACTGGCCTCCAAGTCCTTCGGCTGGGCGGCAATCAGGGCATCCACATTTCCGGCAAAGAACGGGTCGCGCGCTGCCACACGCTGCGCGGTGCGGAGCTTCTGCCGGACGTTGCCGGAGAGATATTCGTCCGCCGTCTGCCAGCCCTTCGCCCAATGCTCGCCGCCGTCCTGCAAGTCAAACGGGCCGCTGTTGGGTTCCTTGTAAATGACACCCTTCAAATCCTCAACGATCTGCGGGATTTTCTCGCTGCCACCCATGAGGGAGGCCATAAAATCGAGATCGACACAGGCTTTTTCTCCGATGCAGACAGCAAGGGCTTCGCTGGCGGTATCCACAGAATCTACGCTGCACTGCTGCTTGATGGTGCGCTTGTGGAACATATCCGCCTTGCGCTCCAGCTTTCCGTCGTCGTCCAGCACTTCCAGTGAACACAGGAGATAGTAAGAGGAATCGTCAGAGAACGCAAGACGGTTCGCACGGTCATTGATTAGGCCATGTTTTGCGGAGAACGCATCATAGAGGCGGTTTAGCTCGGTCTGCGCTTCCTGAATCCGGCTTGCTGCGCTGTACTCGTTCATTTGCAGGGCAATCAGCTCATTCACGCAATCTCGCAGCGTGACCATGCCCTTGACGCGCTCGGCGGCGGTGGCGTTCAGCTCAGGCTTGACCATGCGGCTGTTTTCCCGGTAATACACCTCGCCGCCCACCACGGTGTAGGAGTAGTTTTTCACATTGGGGTCTGCGGGGATGGACGTGTCGATCTGTTCGCCCTCGCCCAGCTCTGGCAGTTCCGCCTCCTGATAGGTGCCGCGAATGTTTTTCACGGCATCATGGAGCTGATCTGCAAGCGCCAGCCCCTCAATGGGGACAACGGTGAAATCCTGCTTGCCGTATTGGGTGCTTTCGGAGGTCTGTCTGCCTAAAATCATCTCCGGGTGGTCAACAAAATAGCGGTTGATGGCAAAGCCATCCTCGTTCTGGCCGAGGTATACCCAATCCGGTTCGATCTCAATGGGACGGTCACGCTTTTGGAGAAAGAGAATGTCCGAAACCACATCCGTACCGGCGTTGGCGCGGAACGCATTGTTGGGCAGACGAATGGCACCCAGCAGCTCCGCCCGCTGCGCGATGTACCTGCGGACTTCGGGCGATTGCTTGTCCATCGTGTAGCGGGAGGTCACGAACGCGATCACGCCGCCCGGACGCACTTGGTCGAGAGTTTTGGCGAAGAAGTAGTCGTGAATGGAAAAACCGAGCTTGTTATAAGCCCGGTCATCTACCTGATATTGTCCGAACGGGACATTGCCCACGGCGAGGTCATAGAAGTCTTTTCTGTCCGTTGTCTCAAAGCCTGCGATGGTAATGTCCGCCTTGGGGTAAAGCTGCTTGGCAATACGTCCGGTGATGCTGTCCAGCTCCACGCCGTAGAGCTTGCTGCCCTGCATCGGCTCCGGCAGCAGGCCAAAGAAGTTGCCGACGCCCATAGACGGCTCTAAAATATTGCCGGTCTGGAAGCCCATGTTGCCGACCGCTTCATAGATTGCCTTGATGACGGTGGGGCTGGTGTAGTGGGCGTTCAGCGTGGACGCTCTGGCCGCAGCGTATTCCTCCGGGGAGAGTGTGGCGTACAGCTCTGCAAACTCGTCCGACCAGTTTGGTTTATTTTCATCGAACGCATCTGCCAAACCGCCCCAGCCCACATAGCGGGAGAGGATTTCCTGCTGCTCCGGGCTGGCCTGTATGCCCTCAAACTCCAGCTCTTGCAGGAGTTGGATAGCCGCCATATTTGCCCGAAACTTTGCTTTTGCGCCGCCGACGCCGAGGGCATCATCGGTGATGTGGAAATTCTGCGCGTCGCGGTGGCTTGCCGCCTTGAAGTCAGCGTAAGCGGCCTGCTCCGCAGCGGCGACGCTGGGAAAGCCCTGCCACTCGCCGTCAATGGGGATGGATACCGCAGGACGGTGTGCGGGAGGCTCGTCGATCTCGGCCTGAGAGATGGCATCATCAAAATCAGGCACAAACTCTCCCATTTCCGAGAGTGCCGCTCGACCTTCATGCTCCAGAATCAGCCTTTCTTCCTCGTTCATAGCAGGCGGTTCAGGATTGGCGGGTTCCGCAGAGGGCGGGTCATGCTCCGGTTCCGGGATGTGCAGCGTTTGGATTTCTATGTCGTAGGGCAAGTGCGTTTTCTCGGCAGGATAGAACGCGACGGGTTTGGTGACAGGCTGCGGCTGCTCCCGTTCCTGCTCTTCAACAAACGAGCGTATAAACGCAATGTGTTCAGCGCGGAAGATGGGAAAGCCATGCCTGTTTTGAAAAGTCACATCGCGCAGAGATACTTCATCCGTGCCGAAATTTACGCTGTCAATGACAAACTTCCGTCCGTCAATCTCCAGCTCCATGCCAATGGGGATATACTCCTTGGCATCGGCCTCGTTGATAACATCATAGCCGTCGGTTTCATTTGGCTGCGCAAACACGAAGCTGTGTCCATGCTCCAGCAGCCGCTTTGCGGCGCTTGCCCATTGTCCAAAATCATAGCCGGTCACAGCGGTTTCGCCCATACCGGGAATATCGCGTTGCAGCAGGCGGCGATTCAAAGCGCTGGCGGCTCGTTCTGCATCCGCGCCATAAAAAAGCAGCCGTTCTCCGACACGGACACCGATGAGCTTTTCGGGATGCTCTGCACGAAGTGCCTGATATGCCGAAATATTCGGCGCAAGCTCACGACCCTGATCTGCAATTCGTGTGAGGACAGCAGAAACCGGTTCGGTTCTGTGTTCCGGATCGTGATTGCTCTCGCTGGAGGATGAAACGACGCTGAGATGCGCGACAGTTTCATCTGCGGAATCAACATTATAGAGCTTACCATCAATTTCCACGCGCTGCCCCATAAGGTTTTGAACCGCTTGCGGCGTCTCCGGGGTTGGCTGTTCTGTGTGCTGCGCCGCAATGACGCGCTGCGGCTCCGGTTCAGAAACCTCGAAATATCTGGTGTCGAGGTAGCGTTCAAAGGAATTGCGGTCAATGCTGACAGGTTCCTGTCCGGGTACGTTCGGTAACGTGTGCCAGACGTGATCTTCATCTACAAGCGCGATAACGCCGACTGCTGCTATGTGGTCTAACTCTATGGATGAAATGCGATCTCCAATATGATAGGTATAGCCAAGCGGTGTTGTAAACGCCGGAGGGGATAGCTCAATTCCCATATCCCGTTTGATGCCATCCAAGTAAGCAATGGCGTTATTCTGTTCTGCAAAGCGGAGCGTTTGTTCCCCATCTCCGCAGAACCGTTCCAACACCTCATCCCAAATGCCGGTAATTCCGCCCTCGCCGGGATGCAGACGAATGGAGTATCGGTCAGGTGAAAATAACCGCAGTCGCTCATTCTCATCGTAAAATTTATTCTCTCGGATGAGCTGTGCCAACCGCCGCTGTACCTGCGCCCATGTGAGCGTCACCGGCTCGGCGTTTCCTACATGGATATACATGGGAGTTTTGCTATCTTCCCAGCCATATTTTGCAGCCAGCCATGCGGCGGTGCTGCGTTCTCGCCCATGCGCCTGCATATATAGTGCGACTTCCTGCTTGCCCTTTAGGTTGTTGTGCCAATCCAGAAGCGCGTTGTCAATGTCCTCCTGTGTGATTTGATAGGGAGAGGGTGCGACCGTCGCTGCCAGCGTGGGATACAGTTCCTCCAAAAGCTCCTGATGCAGCCGGTTATGGAACGCGGGCATATCAAAGTACAGGCGGACAAGCTGGAGATCATCAGATGCCGTGACAATACGACGGATAGCGTCCGCACCCTCCAGATAAGCGTTCTGGCGGTCTGAATTGCGGCAGGCATTGACAAAAGCCGTATCTTTGGAAAGCGCGTTGCCAACAGTCAGCTTGTACCCGTCAAACAGCTCCCGTACCGTGGGCTGCGGCGCGTCTGCGGCGGGGTCGCGGAACACCCTTGTGCCGTCCGCGCCGAACTCTGCTTCATAAGCATTGATGGCGGCTTCTGCTTCATGGTCGATAGAGCGCAGCGTGTAAATGTGGCGCTCACCTCTAAAGTCTGGCGCTTCGGCAATCGTCACATCATACTTATCGCGCAATTTCTCTACATACATCTCTAAATTGTGCGACGGTACGCCGCACATCTCCACACGGCCAGCGCCGGGTATCTCTCTTGTGGTAAGGTTGAGGTCAAGCAGCTCCGCCGCCTGTTTTGCGTCCTCGCCGTAGATCTCAAAGAAATCGCCCACCTGAAACAGCACGATGTCGTCCGGGTGGGCTTCCTTGATGGCGTTATAGCTGTCGTAGGCGGTGTTTCGCACCACATCCTGTGCCTGCGCCTTATCATAAAGCGCCTGTTCGTCTGGTGTAAAATAGCGGTTCATCCGAATCAGCTCAGAGATACGCGAAGCGACCTTGTTCCAATTCATCTGAACATCTGCACAGCCCGCTTTTTTCAGCGTGATGCCTTTGCTGCCGTAATCTTCATAGCTGCCGCTTTCTCTGGATACGGCATGGGTATGCCCGCCGATGCCGTACTCCTTTTTCAGAAAATCGGCATTCTCCTTGGGAGTGTGCGAAGTCTGGAAAAACGCATAGATGCGGGTCTTTCCACCCTCAAAGCTGCTCCCGTTTGCAAGAGAAGCCGCAATTTCATCTTCGGTGATAAACCTGCCGGTTTCTGGAATAGCCTCCATATCGGAGCGGAATTCCTTTCGCGGAAGGGACAAATCTTCCAAACGTGTGAGAAGTGCCTGCGACTTGTGGTAATGGAAGCGCAGCAGCGCACGGTTTTCGCGGTAGGCGTCCATGAATACCTTGTATTCCGACAGGAGCCTATCCCGGAACGCCGGATTCAGCAGATCGTCCGTCAGACGCTCCGTTTCCTCTGGAAAGCTGGTGCTATGGATATTACCCAAGCAGGACAGATACCCCAGCGACTTTGCTTCATCCGAGAAATCGTGATAAAGGTTCCAGACATCCACAGCAATACCCAGCCGCTCATAGCGCGGGGCTTCCGTGACCTCAAGATTGGTGGCAAATGCGCCGCCGTCCAGAAGTTCCTCAATACGCTCCGCCGCATCTGCCCAGCCTATCACTTGGGCAGAACGAAGATAGCGAGAGGTATCTCCGGTTGCAATATGGATACCATCGTCCCCGTACCATGCGGAAAGCCTGCCGTTATCCGTAATCAGGCCGTTGCCGCCGTAGTAAAGAGCTTTCAGAAATGCCGCGCGATCCTCTAAAGGTTTTTGCTTGGAGAATTCCGCAGCAATTTTCATCCGCGCTGCATCCGCATTACCGCCCGCGCGCAGGATGTGGTCAATATCATCCTGAGAAATGAACATAGAAAAAGCGGAGGGTGTTACACTCTCCGCTTCTGCGATGGATTGAATTTGTTCTGCCTCTGAGGGGAAGAAGGACATCTGTGCCCCAGCAGGAGCATTGAACATATTTAGCTGAACACCAGTTCCGTGAGGATCGTTTCCTCGGCCTGCGCTTTCAGCGTGTTCATCAGCCCTACCCACTTCATCGGGTCGCTGGCTTTCAGCGCTTCCGTCACGCCCGCTGACTTCATCAGCTCCGGCATCATCTGTTCCAGTCGGTTGTTCGCTGCCTCGTCGATCTCCCGCAGATGGGGGTACAGCCTCTCGGACAGCAGCAGGCTGTTCCACAGCACCGGACGATGCTCCTTCAGGTAATTCTTCCGCATCCTGCCGTACTTGCCCAGCGGGGCTTGCGGCTGCTCGGTCAGGCTCAGGTCGGGAATCAGATAGTCCCCGCTGCGGGTGTAGGTCAGTTCGCTCATGGCTTTCGCTCCTTTCCGCGAGTTTCTCGCGCTCGTAATTCTTGATGATGATTTCGATCTGCCGCAGCACCAGCTCGCTGGACTGGCTGATGGCCGTTCCAAGAGCGGCGACGGTCTGCGGGGTGTTGAAATCAAAGACGTTCAGAAAATCCTCATGCTCGAAGTAATCTCCCGGCTGCATCCCGCAGCGGGACAGCAGCGTATAGGTGGTGCTGACAACGGCGGCGTTCCGAAATGCGGCTCCGATGTTGAAATCATCATAACCTTCCAGAAAGGAACCGTCAACGATGCCGACAATATCGCGCCAGTTGTCGTGCCAGTATTCATCTACAAGCTGCGCCGCCACACGCTCCATCTGATCGGCAAGTCCGTTTTCACCAGAAACGTCGAAGCGCTGCTCCAGCGCCGCAGATACCACCTCACGATGCTCCTGCCGGTATTCCCAAAGATAAGGGCGGCGAGAGTTCTCGCCGCCGCTGGTGTCGGAAACATCAAATACATATCGGAGTTTTGGTTGGTCGCTGCTGGTATCCACAAGGGCGATGCCCTTGCTGCCTCGCCGCACATAGCGGCGCATCTGCTTATTCCAAAGGTCGTATTCCGCGCAGGCCGTGGCTTCCGGGCGCTGGGCGAAGATCATGAGCTGCTCGTTGTAGGGGTACTTATACAGCCTTGCGGCGGTGGTCAGAAATGCCGTCCACTTCTGGTAGCTTCCCGTGATCTGCTCCGCCGTGCGGTCTGCCATCTGAAAGAATAATTGAATGCTTTTAGACATTATTATGCTCCTTCTTTCATTTTAGCTTATTCTGTGTTATCATTATAGTAAAAAATGAGGAGGGGTCTGTGTGGATGGAAAAAGGATTCAAGAATACCTGTCAAGTGAGGCTAAGGCGCTTTTAGCGGTTTATAGACAATTCCAAACGCTACTCCCTGATCCGACGCAGGATGCGGCTTCACATAAGGGGGAAGATGGCCGCTATATTGAGAGTCTGATAAAAGAATACCTCAAAAAGCACCTACCAAAGGATTTAGAGGTTGTGACAGGCTTTATTCTTAGGCCAGCAGTAAAGACAGGGACGCAGAATAGAAACCGTGCTTCAGAAACAGACACTCACTCCACGCAACTCGATATTATTGTGTATGACAGTAGCCACTATCCTATTTTTCAACGCTTCGGCGACAATGTAATTGTTCCGCCAGAGGGCGTTATTGCAATAATTTCGGTAAAGAAAAAATTTAATGACGGCGATTTTGTATCTGAGGTAACAGCCCTAAAAAAAGCCGCTAAGCTGTGCCGATATACAAATGAGCGTAACGAGAAAATTCGGGGTCCATTTTTGGCGATGATTGCAATGCACTCAATCGAAAAAAAGACAATATCTACGGCAAAGTGGATTTTCAACCAAATAGCGCCGACATTTGATTCATCAGAAGATACTTTCGATGAACTGGTTGGGCTAATTTCTAACATTGAAGGATGGAGTATTTTCAAGCGGAGACCCAATAATGATAGTATTAAAGCACAATATATTAGTTTTACTCACAATGCAGGCGAAGAACATTTTGGACTCCAATTTCTGCTTACAGGCATATTGAGTGTTTATTATGATTCCACTCGAAACTCACGAGAGCGTCCGGGCTTTACTGCATTCCCTTCAGGAAGACACCAGAATGAAGACTTGGGTGAAATTGAAGTATCTAAATTGAGATAATAAAAGAGCGGCAATCGGCCGCTCTTTTATTATGTAGTAAAATCGGGGAACAGGTCGAGCGCGTCATATTCCGCGTCGCTCATCCTGCGCAGCTTTGCGATGGCGCTGTCCGTCAGCTCCCGCAGCTCCGTTTCATCCGCAGCGAGGTAGCCGCGCATTTCCTCCAGCGCCGCGATCAAGCCCGTGCGGGTGCCGGTGTTGTAGAGGCTCATAAGCTGGCGTTCTTCAAAGGTGATGTTCATATCAAAGCTCCTTTTCCGCGCTCTTTTTGGGCGCTGTTTTGTGTGGACGTTCTTGGGCCGGTTGGCTTTTGAGCTGCTCCAGCACAGATTTCTTCTTTTCCCGGTGTGCCGCCTCTGCCAAATCCATCAAGGAGATGGACATACCGGCCTTGACCTGTGCTTCAAGGTCGGCGATGGTGGGCTGTTTGGGGCCGTTGTTGATAATGCCGTCGATCATGCCGTAATCATCTTCCATCGACATCTCGGCGGCTTTCAGGTAATTCTCCGGTTTCTGAAAGGCGGGCAGCTCCTGAAATCCCATGCTGTCACAGTAGTGATAGGATACCTTGCCGTCCTGTTTCAGCGCAACGATGTCGCTGACGGAGAGGCTGTGTCCCACAAAATCGCCAGGGCGCTCGTCGTTGAAAATGTAGTAGAAGTTTTCAAGGATTCTGCCGGTATCATCGTCCGGGTACACCTCACGGGTATAGACGGCTTCATAGTTGGCGGGGTCAGGCGGCGCGGCCAAACTGCCGAGATTGGCAAAACGAAGCTCCACCGGCGCATCCCGGCGCAGTTGGTAGATCGCCATAGCATCGGTGGGGCTGTTCAAAAAACGCTGCTCCACATCGCGGGGAGGGATATGGCCTTTGACCGCATCCCAATCCGGTCTTGTGATGCCGAACATTCCGTCATGCTTGATGATGTCCTCGGCCTCAAAGACCATTTCCTCGGCGTTGCCGGGATGGAGCATATAAACCGTGATGTCATGTTCCAGCAGCTCCAGTGCCCGATCCTTGGAAAGCGGGAGCATATCACTATCCAGATACCCATAGCTGCGCATATCGTCCACCGTCAGCGTGGGGTCAGGCATCGGGGTGGCCTGTTCCAGCTCCGGGAGTATATTATCTGCCGCATCGGTGGGAACAGCGACTGCGTCGGTGATCTGTTCGCTGTCCAAGGGCGGCGTAATCTGCGCCTCCTGCAAGTCCTCCAGAATTTTCATATCTGCAAATGTCACCTTGGTTGGTGTCATGCCCTGAATGGCAAATACCTCCGTTCGGACAGCCCCGGCAACAGATGCAACCGGCGAATCTTCAATGGCGCTGCTGTCAATAACACCGCCATCCAGCAGCTTTTTGCTTTCCTTGTCGTAGAGCGAATAGTCCCAACCGCCGTCTGTATGCTGCACATGGAGATATACCGAGCCATCCACAAGATAAAGCGCTTCGTCTGTTTGTGTGGCGCTCACTTCTTCACGATTGATGCCGCGCTCCTTGCAAATCTCCGCAAAGTGCCGGTCAATGTCCGTAATCAGCTCGGAGGCAGTCTTGTTGATGGTTTCCAGACTGGCGCGAAGCTCTTTCAGCTCCTTGCCCTGTGACCATGTGGCGATATAGCCGAAGCTGTTTTCTCCCGTTTCAATGCCGTAATACTGGCAGACCGCATAGGAGATGCTTTCGGCCTCGACCTCCTCGGTGTTGCGGCTCTTTTCGCCGGGGACAAGGATCGTCTCGCCATCGTCCGCAAGCTCCGTCATGTGTTCATAGTCGTGGAGCTTGGCGTGGGCGATCTCGTGGACGGCGGCGCATACCGTCTGCACCTCGCTCATACCGGCGCGGATGGTGATGCGTTGCTCCTTAATGCTGAAAAATCCGTCTGTGTCATGCGCAACGGGCTTTATCTCTATGGGGACGGGAGAGGCGCGGCGCAGCGCCTCCATGAAAACCTCATACTGCTGCACATTGCCGCTCAGATCGGCGGCAAGCTGGGGCAAGGGCTTTCCCGCAGTCTGCGACACGTCAAAGACGGACACCACCTTGAACATAGGGATACGGATTTCCTTTTCCTCAATGATGGCCTTGCCGTCTGCATCCAGTATCGGCGCGTTGGTTTCGGGGTCGGTCTTGATTTCCTCGACCTTTTTCTTATAGGGAGTAGGAGCGATGATGCGGATACCTTTTTCGCCTTTCAGGACGTTCCTGCCGAACTGATCGCGCCACTTGTTGAAGCCCGCCACATGGGTGGCGTCGGGGCGCTGCATATAGATGAGCATGGTATTATTGACCGAGTAGCGGTGAAAGCGGCTCATGGTGGAGAGATACTGCTGGTACTTATCGCTCTCGAACAGCTCCTTGATGCCATTTTCGATGCTGTCAACGATCTCCCGCATCCGGTCTTTGCTGGTTTGTTTTTCAGCCATGATGATCTCCTTTCAGAAAAAATAGCGCCCCTGCGCAGAAGAAAACACATCCTGCACAGGGGCGATTCTCCGCAGATAGACGTTGTTTTTGAGCTTGCGGATAGAATGACGCAGCCCCTTGTGATTCCGCATGGAAAAAGCCTTGCGGCACGGGGCTTTTACGCCCTCTATCTGCGGAGGTTCCAGTATTGTTCACGCTTTCGTTTGGCGTCCTGCTTTCGGCGCTCCTGCTTGGCGCAGGCGGGGCAATATTTGGCGCGATTGGAGGAAGAATAGACCGGCTTACCGCAGACGGCGCAGCGCTTCCCCGGCCTTTCCCGCATCACGTCGGCCAGCAGCTCATGGTCGGCGGGAAGTACCGCGTTTCGGAACCAGTTGCACAGCAGCGAGTAGGAAATACCCTGTACGCAGACGCAAGGCTCTCCATCATCCAGCGCGAGGCAGTTGCCGTGATCGTAATTACAGCAGAGCTTCCGAATGAGCTTCTTGGCGCGGCGGAGCTGCTTGTGATCCATACGCGGCGCATCAGCCATTGTCGAACACCAGCTTATAGCCCGTGCGTTGCCCATCGTCCTCCAAAAGAACGCTGGCATCATAGGTTTTCCCGGTCTTTTCGGAGTAGCAGCCTTTCAGCGGGGCGCGGCCATTTTTCAAAAGCGCAGCGGCAAGGGATTTTGTCAGCACCTTTTTCTTGGCTGTGAAAAAGCGGCTGTTTTTCCAGAGAACAAAGGAACAGGCACGGTTCTCACAGAAAAAGCCTTTCGGTGATTCCGTCACCTCGGCTCCGCAGCGGGGACACCTGCCGACTACCTCACGCCCGGAGGGGAACAGGACTTCCGTACCGGGGATGGGTTTGTAGGTCTGCACCAGCTCATTCAGCATGGCGGCGATCCCGTCCATAAAGCTGTCCGAGGCGATTTCGCCGCGCTCGATCTCTTTCAGGCGGTGCTCCCATTCAGCGGTGAGCTGCGGAGACTGGAGCTGTTCAGGCAGAACGGTGATAAGCGCCGTGCCGGTGGAGGTGGGCAGCAGATTTGTGATCTTTTTGGACTTCCTGCGCTCCACAAAACCGGAGGACACCAGCTTTTCAATGATACCGGAACGGGTCGCCGGGGTTCCGATGCCCTTGCGCTCGGCATCATCTGGCATATCCTCCTTGCCCGCGTTCTCCATCGCCGCCAGCAGCGTATCCTCGGTGAAATGCTTGGGCGGCGTGGTTTTTCCGGTCTTGACCGATGCGGCAGATACGGAAAGCGTCTGATTCTCCGTTACCACCGGCAGCGCGGGCGCTGCCTCTGCCTGCTCCTGCTCATAGCGCTTCCAGCCGGGAGCAAGGACGGTTTTGCCCTTGGCGGTGAAGCTCTGACCGGCGCAGTCCACCGTAATGACCGTTTCTGCGTAGCGATGTGGTTCATCCACCGCACGAAGCAAGCCCCTTGCCGCCAGCTTCAGCACCTCGCGTTCGCCCAGCGGCAGAGAGGCCATATCTACCTTTTCCGCGCTGATGGTGGGGACGATAGCGTGGTGATCGGTGACTTTTTTGCTGCTGCACACCTGCTTGGCGCAGATGGTCGGCGGCTTCTCCACGCCGCAGGCAGCGGCAGCGGCGGCGACAAGGCCGGGGACGCTGCCCTCCATATCGTCGATCAGATAGCGGCTGTCGGTGCGCGGGTAGGTACAGAGCTTCTTTTCATAGAGCGCTTGGAGATAGTCGAGGGTCTGCTGAGAGGTGTAGCCGAGAACGCGGTTGGCGTCGCGCTGGAGGGAGGTCAAATCGTAGAGCGCGGGCGCTTTCTCAGACTTTTCCTTGCGCTCCACGCTTTTGACGGTTACTGCCTTGCCCTTGCAGGCGTTGGCGATGGAGTCGGCGTCCTTCCTGTCCTTCATTCGGTCTGTCGTGGCGGGAAAGCCGCAATCGAGCTGAACGGTGTAGAACGGTTCTGCCGCAAATGCGGAGATCTCCGCCTCACGCTGTACCAACAGCGCCAGCGTGGGCGACATGACGCGCCCGATGTTCAATGTACGGCCATACGTCAGGGAGAAATACCGCGTGGCGTTGATACCAACCAGCCAATCAGCCTTGGCGCGGCACAGGGCAGATTGATGCAGGCCGTCATAGTCGCGCCCAGACCTAAGCTGCTGGAAGCCGCTGCGGATGGCATCATCCTCCATGGAGGAAATCCAAAGCCGCAGAATCGGCTTGGAGCATCCCGCAAGGCAGTAAACCGTGCGGAAGATCAGCTCACCCTCGCGCCCAGCGTCTGTAGGATAGTTCTCGGAGGTGACTTTTCTGACTTTGTTACTCGATGGCATCCAATGGGCCGATAAAGCGGTAGAAAATCTGGATTTTCTGGACGTATTCGCCATCGACCTTTTCCGCTCTGGATACCAGAATCTTGTCAATCAGCTGATGCAGAATCTTATAGTTCAGTTCGGTGATACCAGCGTACTTGCTGACTTCATCAATAAAATCCTGAATCTTGTCCAGCTGATCGTGTTCAGCACGGCCTTCCCGCTCGTACTGCTCAATCTTCTCGGTCAGTTCAGCCTGTTCTTTGTCGTAGCGATCTGCAAGCATTTGAAAACGTTTCTCCGGGAGAAGTCCCTTTGATACGTCCTCATAAAGTTTTGCATACAGGTCTTCGATTTCTGCGATTCGTGCTTTACACTGCTTCAAATCCCGTTTGTGCTGCGCCCGGTCAGAGGACACCCGGAGGTGCATCTGATTTGCAATCTTCTTCACAAGGGCTTCCCGATTGCTCACAGCGGCCTTTGCGTGTGCCTGAATGTCCGCAAAGACAGCTTCATGCAGAACACGGGCTTCCAAATTATGCGAGTCACAGGCTTTCGCACCATATTTCCGATAAGTGCTGCAACAATAAAAGGTCTGATCCAGAACACTGTTACGTTTGCGCCTGTGCTCGACCTTGACTAACATCGTTCTGCCGCAGTCTGCACAGCGGACGATGCCTTTGAAGATATTGTCGTAGTCGGTCTTATCGCACATAAAACTACTGGAACGGCTGTAAAGGATTCGCTGCACGTTCTCCCAACGGTCTTGTGGGATGATTGCTTCATGTGTATTCGGAACGATAGCGCGTTCTTCAAACGGAATATAACGCCGCTTTTTGGATTTCATGGACACGGTGGGCTTGGCTTCGTAGATGATGTGTCCGGCGTAGACTGGGCTGTGCAGAACCTGACTGATATAGGCACTGTCCCAATCATACATCTTTTCATCATCAATAAAGCGGCCAAACATCTCTTTCTTGTAGTAACACGGCTTCAAGACTTTTTCATCGTGGAGCCGCTTGGCGATGCGGTGAAGCCCCAGCCCTTCCTCTGCCATTGAATAGATATACTCAACAACGGGGGCGGTGTTCGGGTCGATCACAAGGTGATTGTGGTCGGCAGGGTCTTTCTGGTAGCCAAACGGTGCGCCGCTGGAGATATACTTTCCACTTTTCTTGCGTGTCCGAAGGGCACTCTTGATCTTTCGGGAAGTGTCTTTGGCGTACATTTCATTGATGATGTTTCGGAACGGGGCAATATCCATCTGAGATTGCTCGTTGGAATCATAACCATCGTTGATTGCAATATAGCGGACACCGTGTTCAGGAAAGAAGATTTCCATATACGTTCCGGTTTCGATGTGGTTGCGTCCAAGTCGGGACTGGTCTTTGGTAATGACTGTTGCCACCTTTCCTTCCCGGATATCATCCAGAAGTTCCTGAAAGGCAGGGCGGTCAGAGTTCGTACCGCTGTAACCATCATCAACATAGTACTGGCAATTCCCGAAACCGTTGCGTGTGGCATACTCCATAAGCATTGACTTTTGAGTGCGGATGCTCAGGCTTTCGCTGTTTGAACCGTCATCTTTTGACAGTCGGCAGTATAAAGCAGTTACTTTTTTGTCCTTTTCCATGTGTACCTCCATAATGGAAAAGAGACCTCATCAATCACATTGTAGCGGATGCTGCGTGACGATGCAAGCCCTTTTCCGCAGTAAAACGTCCAATTAGCCAGCGGCGAGATACGATTCGGCAGTTTTACGAATTTCTTCTTCCACAAGCCGCTGAAAAAGCGTATTCATCGGCACATTGCCGATATAATGGCGTTCCACGATCAGGCGCACGGACTTTGGACTTCTCGGCGCACGTTTGCGTGTGGTGGGCTTCTTCTCAGATTTTTCTTTGTTCAAGGGCAGACCTCCTCATTCATGTGGTGCAAATACGGAAAGGAATGGATGGATTCTATTCGTTTTTCTCTTTTTGTTTTATTACGTTGGTTAGGTGAAAGTTTTCTTCGATACAGTCTTAAAGGCTGCTATACTGCATAGGAAAAATATCTTTTGCGGATGCCATTAAGAATCTGCATCACAGAATCGTGATTTTGGCGGTTCTTGAATCGTGAAAAACGCAGAACTATTCAACATTTGGAATTTTTACAAAGATGTGATTGGGCGAAGAAAACCGCGTTCGTCTGCGCTCGATCAATCCCGCAGCGTCCAATTCCTTAAGCGCACTGGAAACACTGACCGTGCTGCGCCCTAGCTGCTCAGCCAAAGAGCAAATCGTAAAAATGACAAACACGAAACCTCGTTCATCCGTCCAGAGATTTTTCTGCGAGAGCGTGGCACGGTCGAGCAGCAGCGCATAAGTCATTTTTGCAGTCTGGCTCAGGTCAAGTTCCAAAAGAAAGCGTGGGTATGGGAGAAACGGCGGCAGCGGAGTTTGCGTGGTAAGATATTCTGAAATGTTGATCACCTCCAGCTGAAGCAGAAATCGGAAACAAAGCGTATGTAACGAGAATTGGTGGGTTCCAATTCTCCAGTCGCAGAAAAGCACGAAACAAGTGCTCAACTGCGTTAATAAGTTAAGGTCTCCCATATTGGTCCTCGACTTCCCTAGGAGTGGGGAATCGTCCGGCGGCGGACTTGCACCGCACCATTGGCGTTTCAGCCACCCCGTCTTCGTTATGACCGGGCTGCGAGTTACAGAAGTACCTTTTGTGAAGTACCGGACGATTGAACTATTCTGTTTTCAAAGAACGGAGTTTTATAGAAAATCTTCGGAATTTAAGGCTTCCGAAAAATTGTCCCTCTACTTACGAGCCATCGAAAACGGCCCAAAAGTAGCCCGAAAAAGAAATTTGTTGAAAAGTTTTTGGAAAATATAGTTGAAGTGGCTGCTTGATTAAAATAACATTGATCCATGGGCGACCGACGGAGGACGAAACTTTGCAGCAGCGGCAGTGCCTGAAGTTGAAAGTGGTCTTGAAAAAGATGCCCTACACTTGGTAGGCATCGAGAACGCCTGTTTCGTAGCATTGGTGAGAAACTTGTAATTGAATTGTAATTCTTGAGACCGAATCTCCGCTTTTGAAAAAATCCTCTCAATAGGTAGGCAACGAAAACAGCCCAAAGACAACCATCTTTTTGAGAATTAACAAAAAGGTCACAAATGACTGGCCTTCAAAGAAACACTTCTACTATTAACAGAAAAAGTGGCCTAAAATGGGGGGTGTTGGAGAAAATTTCCGCCTTAAAAATACGCCTCTACTCACTAGCCAACGAGAATAGTCAAAAGCTAACAAAAACATACGAATTATGTATTTCTGCCACTGATTGCAACGGCGTATCGGTGACAGAAAGATCGTTTAGAGCGATTCTTCGCGGTTTGGGGTGGTGGAAATCGTTTTGTAGTTGGACTTTTTCTGCTGAAGCTGCTCCAGCTGTTTCAGCACCGATTCCTTTTCCGGGGTCTTGCCGCCCGGTGCGGAAAGCTGCTGCTTATTCAGCACCATGTCGATATACTTGCGGATATTTTTCAGGGCAGAGACATCCGGCTGCAAGGTTCCCAGTTGGGTACGCAGTTCTGCGCTGCTGGATTGCAGCGCAGAAAATTCGGCATCCAATGCCGAAAAATCTACCGCTGTGCTGCTGTTCAGCTTCATCAGGGTGCGGACAGCTTTGTTGAACGTGTCCAGTTCCTCCTTGTGCTGGGCGGCATAAGCGTCCTTGGTCAGCTTGAAGTTCTTCTTGATAAAGGTGTCATGGATGGGCTTCAGCTTGGCATGGACGGCGGCAGCGTCCTTGATCTGGGCGATTGCCCGCATACGGTTTTCGTTCTGCTTCAACTGCCTGCGGAGAGGGGCGGCAGTCTGGTTTAAGCTGTCAATGGCTTGGTTCAAATCCTCGATGGTGTTCAGGGAATGGGCTTTCAGATAGTCCACCGCCTGTTTGACTTCCTCAAAGTCCCGGACTGTGCATTTCAGTTTTGCCTTGCCAGACCAATCGCTGCGCTGCTCGGCACGAAGATTGAAGTAATCCACTAGCAGGTCGGACAGCGTGGGCTCCTTCGCCTTTTCCAGTGCGTCCAGAAGAAGCTGCTTCTTTTCGTTCAGGTCTGCGATCCAGCGTTGCAGCCCACGGATGGTGCGGCGGATGGACTGCATCAGGCTGTTAGCGGCTCGAATATCTCGGTTCAGGTTGCCGAGAACGGTTTCCACTCCACGCTTTTCCATCTGGTGTGCAGCGGGGCCGAGATGGACGGTCGGTATCTGCTGGACGCCCTGCCGCTCAAAGGAGCGCAGGTCAACACGTTCCGGTCTGCCAGCAGCCTCCAGATAGCGGTTGGTGATGGTTTCCCAGCTATGCCGCCAAACCTCGGCGTACTTCTGGTCGTTCCAGTCCACGGTGTTTTCCTTGTGGCACTTCCAGTTCCCAGAAGGGAGCCGGATGCGCTCGCCGTTCTCGTCAAGGTCGTAAACCTTTCGGGCTTTTGGAAGCCACCTGCCGTGTTCATCCATTGCCCGGAGCGTCAGCAGAATGTGGGCGTGTGGGTTGCCATCTCCCTTGTCGTGGATGGCAAAATCGGCAATCATGCCCTTGGAAACAAACTGCTCCTGACAAAACTCTTTTATCATGGACAAATACTGCTCTTTCGGCACCTCCACCGGGAACGCCAGCACGATGCGCCGGGCAAGCTGGGAGTTCCACTGGTTCTCCACGGCTTCCACGGCGTTCCAGAGGGTTGCCCGGTCTGCATATCCGGGCGGCGCATGGGACGGCAGCATGATCTCAGCGTGGACAAGTTCTTTCTTCTTGTTGTAGAATTTTGTTTTCTGGTCGTACTCGCTGAACAGCCGTTCGCCGCTCTGGTAAGCGGCCCCGGCAACAGCGGACTGCCCTTGGCTGCGCTTAACGATGGTAATTTTGAAATGCGGACACGGAATAGGCATCACCCCCAAACAAAAAGACCGCCCAGCAAGATTGCTCTTGATGAATGGTCTGGAATTGTATTCGGTTTTGCTCGCCGCCTTAGAACGGAGTGCCATGCGCTTCGGTCTTAGGCGGGAGCCGCAAAAGGATAGCTGCAAAGCAGCGCAAGGAAAATGCAGTTTTCCTTGGGATGGAATCGGGCTGGCGCACAAACGCCAGCTTCGATTTCATCGAGCCGTCTGCAAGACCGCAATTGCACCGGAACGGTGTATAATTGCGCCCTTTATTCTAAAGGGTGCGGAACGCTGCGGCTTTCGTGCAGGTCGTGAATCATCTTTGCAAGAGCCAGCGCAACTTCCGGCTGACTGAACGCAATTTTCAGCAGCTCCATCACCTGATCGTTGGTGAGTTCTTCCGGCGCAATCAGAAAACTTTCCAGCATTCCGGCACGGGTACACAGCCGATGCACACGGGCCTTGCGGGTCAGCTCCGGTATCTGGTGTTCCAGAATTTTCTCCCGGTGCTGGTAGTAGCGCAGCTGCTGTTCTGCTTTGGCTTTCTCGCTGCGGAGATAGGCGAGATCGGTTTTCGGTTGGGTCAATGGCATCACGCTCCTTTTCAAAAGTTGGTTGTATTCGACATTTTTATTGGTTCGTGGTACACTACACACAATCAATGTGAATAGAGGTGACTGCGTTGCTTGCGTTATATCTAAGTGTGCTTGATGATCGAAACTTTGAAGAAGATTTTACCGAGGTGTACAATACATACAAACGGCTGGTTTACCATACCGCTTACAAAATCATGGATGATTCGTATCTGGCAGAGGATGTGCTACAAGAGGTATTTTTGTACGTTGCAAAAAATTTTTCTAAAATTCATCGAGAAAACTGTCACGAACTCGCTGCTTATCTCGTTAGTTGTAGTAGAAGCCGTGCATATGATATGCTTCGCAAACAACGAGAAGAATTGCTGGAAGATGTCCCAAACGAACCAGATGCCGCTCCGGTGCCGGATGATGCAGCAGTTAGCACCGATAACATTGAACGTCTAACAGAACTGATTGGCCAAATGAAACCGATGTACCGTGATCCGCTACGCCTTTTGGCAATGGGATATACAAACCGTGAGATTGCAAAATCGCTGGGATTAACGGATGAAGTGGTACGAACACGGCTCTTTCGAGGACGAAAACTATTATGGAAGGAGATGAACAGCCATGAGTGAGCGGACAGACATTTCATTTGATGCGGCTTTGATGATGGCACTTCGTGCAGATGCGCAAAGAGAACTGGATTCGCTTCCAACGCCAAAGCAGTTTGAGGAAATCTACCCAGATACGTCCCAATGGGACGAACGAATGACAGAGGCCTTAAAGAAGAAAAAGCACCACCCAGTGTTGAAACGAGTACTAATTGCGGCATTGACACTCGTAATGCTGACGGTTGGTGCTCTTGCGGTCAGCGCTGATTTCCGCAGGGCAGTCTATACGATGATTCAAAAATTTCTGCCCATTGAGATGCAGCTGACTTATCAGGTGGATGGCGAACCGCTGGAGTGGCTCCCGGATGGATACAGCGACCATTATGTGCCGAACGGCTTTGAAATGGACGATGTGCAGAAATTTGAGCGAGCAGAAAACTTTTTACATGTTTACTCGTCAAAAGAAACAGAGGAAAGCTACACTGTCCGTTGTTCAATTATCCAGCCGGGGCAGCAGTCCCTATTTGATAATGAGCATACAGTGTACGAAACCGTAAAGGTCGGAGAAGCAGATGGCGTACTTGGAACTAGTACGGATGAACATGGAAAGAATGTTTATACTCTAAGTTGGGAATATCAGGGGATTACACATACCGTTATGGGAAACATTCCATACGATGAGATTATGAAAATTGCGGAAGGTATCCGTTAAGAAAGCCGGACACTTGTGAGAGTACACAAATGTCCGGCTTTCTTTTTGTCTGAACTTACAAAGATGGAAAATTTGAAAAAAATTTCTCCTGAAAATTGAAACGAAGCGAATGCGAATTGCGTTGATTATACAAAGGCTCTTGTTAGGAGCAAAAAAACGGAGGTGTATGTCTATGTCGAAAAAGCGTTTGTTGTCCATTGTTGTTTCAGCGGTGATTCTCTTGAGCTTTGCCTGCACCGCAATGGCCGCTGAAAAGTCTGAACGGTATGTAGGCGATAGTACGGTCAACGGATCTATTTACCAAACATACTATCAGGTTGATGCCCAGACACGAACTGAAGTAAAGAAAATCAGCGTTTCAGGCGTTCTCTATGAAAAGGGAACAATTGGAACATGGCAAAAAGTAAGTAGCTGCTCGAACAGCAGCACGACCTCAACCTGC
>ERZ810710.138-NODE-138-length-21115-cov-9.09008_pt1 | contig 21115 bp, 15 predicted proteins | sample MGYA00520190_ERZ810710 | MGnify/ENA primary metagenome ERZ810710 (study PRJEB31588, sample SAMN03399942) | human gut metagenome | study: EMG produced TPA metagenomics assembly of the PRJNA231909 data set (A prospective, longitudinal analysis of the...
CGTCATTGCTTCGCAATGCCACCTCTCCCAAAGGGAGAGGCTTTGGCAGGCCGGGAAGCTCTGAGCTGACTGCTGAAAACATATATGCCGCAAAATACAGTGCGCTGTTGTCAAGAAAAGCGGCTTCTGAACAATAATACCTGTTAAAATGTCGTGAATCTGGACAGCGGAGCACTTCTGTTTCTGGTAAAATAAAACTCCTCTCAGGCTGTGCGGCCTGACCGACACGCCAGTGGCTCCCCCTTTGGGGGAGCTGTCACCGAAGGTGACTGAGAGGGCTGACAACAAGGGGGATTTTCCAATGGTATATCGTATCTATGTTGAAAAGAAACCCGGCTTCGACGGCGAGGCCCAGAGCCTGCGCAATGAGCTCGTCTCTCTGCTGGGCATCAAGGAGCTGAACGGTCTGCGTCTGCTCAACCGCTACGACGTGGAGGGCATCGACGAGGCGCTGTTCGAGCAGTGCGTCCCCACCGTGTTCAGTGAGCCGCCGGTGGATAACACCTACGCCGAGCTGCCTGTCTCCGACGGCGTGTCTTTCGCCGTGGAGTATCTGCCCGGCCAGTTCGACCAGCGCGCCGACTCTGCCGCCGAGTGCATCCAGCTCATCAGCCAGGGCGACCGCCCGCTGGTGCGCTCTGCCCGCGTCTACCTGCTGGAAGGCACCTTGACCGATGAGCAGGTGGCTGAGATCAAGAAATATGTCGTCAACCCGGTGGAAGCCCGCGAGGCTTCGCTGGACACCAGGGCTACCCTGAAGATGGAGCATCCCGTCCCCACCGAAGTGGAGGTGCTGGACGGCTTCAACGAGCTGGATGAGGCAGGCCTGAAAAAGTTCATCGACGAGAAGGGCCTCGCCATGGACCTGGGCGACATCAAGTTCTGCCAGGAGTATTTCCGCTCGGAGAAGCGCGACCCGACCATCACCGAGATCAGGATGATCGACACCTACTGGTCGGACCACTGCCGCCACACCACCTTCGGAACCATTCTGGACGACGTCCAGATTGACGATGCCGTGGTGCAGGAAGCCTTCGACCGCTACATGGCCATGCGCGCTGACCTTGGCCGCGAGAACAAGCCCCGCTGCATGATGGACCTGGCCACCATCGGTGCCAAGGAACTGAAAAAGCAGGGCATCCTGAAGAACCTCGACGAGTCCGAGGAGATCAACGCCTGCACCGTGAAGATCAAGTGCGACGTCAACGGCAAGGACGAGGACTGGCTGTTCCTCTTCAAGAACGAGACTCACAACCACCCGACGGAGATCGAGCCCTTCGGCGGCGCTGCCACCTGCATCGGCGGTGCGATCCGCGACCCGCTGTCCGGCCGCAGCTACGTCTATCAGGCCATGCGCGTCACCGGCGCAGGCGACCCCCTCAAGCCCGTCAGTGAGACCCTGCCCGGCAAGCTGCCCCAGCGCAAGCTGGTGACCACCGCTGCCGCCGGTTATTCCTCCTACGGCAACCAGATCGGCCTTGCCACCGGTCAGGTGGATGAGATCTATCACCCCGGCTATGTGGCAAAGCGCATGGAGATCGGCGCTGTTGTGGGCGCAACGCCCGCTTCCCACGTCCGCCGCGAATGCCCCGCTCCCGGCGACGTCATCGTCCTGCTGGGCGGCCGCACCGGCCGCGACGGCATCGGCGGTGCCACCGGTTCCTCCAAGGCCCACAAGCTGGACAGCCTCGAGCACTGCGGTGCTGAGGTCCAGAAGGGCAACGCCCCCATCGAGCGCAAGCTGCAGCGCCTGTTCCGCCGCGAGGACGCCTGCAGGATGATCAAGCGCTGCAACGACTTCGGCGCCGGCGGCGTCTCTGTCGCCATCGGCGAGCTGGCCGACGGCCTGTATATCGACCTGAACAAGGTCACCAAGAAGTATGACGGCCTCGACGGCACCGAGCTGGCCATCAGCGAGAGCCAGGAGCGTATGGCCGTGGCTCTGGCCCCTGAGGACGTGGACAAGTTCATCGCCATCGCCACCGAGGAGAACCTTGAGGCCACCCCCGTGGCAAAGGTCACCGAGGAAAAGCGCCTGAACATGGTGTGGAACGGCAAGTCCATCGTCAACATCAGCCGCGAGTTCCTGAACTCCAACGGCGCTGAGAAGCACCAGAACGTCCACATCGAGAAGGGGACTGTCTGGCAGCCCCAGTGGGCCGGCGTGACCTTCGAGCAGAAGATGAAGAACATGGTGGGCGATTTGAACGTCTGCAGCAAGAAGGGCCTTTCTGAGCGGTTCGACTCCACCATCGGCGCGGCCACCGTGCTGATGCCCTTCGGCGGCGCATGCCAGCTGACCCCCCAGAACGCCATGGTCGCAAAGCTGCCCGTGGACGGCGAGACCAACACCTGCTCCGGCATGGCATGGGGCTACAACCCCTACCTCATGAGCGCCAACCAGTATGTGGGCGCACGGATGGCCGTCGTCGAGAGTGTGACCAAGCTGGTGGCCTCCGGCTTCCGCTATGAGGACGCCTACCTGACCTTCCAGGAGTACTTCGAGCGCCTTGGCACTTCCCCGGAGCGCTGGGGCAAGCCGCTGGCCGCTCTGCTGGGCGCACTGGACGCGCAGATCGGCCTCGGCATCGCCTCCATCGGCGGTAAGGACAGCATGTCCGGCTCCTTCGAGCAGCTGGATGTGCCTCCCACGCTGGTGTCCTTCGCCACCGCCATCGGCAAGGCCGGCCGCGTCGTCTCCACCGAGTTCAAGAAGCCGGAGAGCACCGTCGTCCTCATCCGGCCCATCCTGGACCCCGTCACCGGCTGCCCCAACTTCTTCTCCCTGAAGGCCAACTACAAGAAAGTTGAGCAGATGATGGAAGATGGCATGGTGGCCGCTGCTTCCTCTGTGGGCTATGGCGGTCTGGCCGAGGCTCTCTTCAAGATGGGTCTGGGCAACCGCATCGGCTTCAAGATGATGAACAACATGACCACCCACGATATGTTTAAGCCCATGTACGGCTCCATCGTGCTGGAGATGGTCTCTGACGCCCCGGCCGGTGAGCTGCTGGGCGAGACCACCGCAGACTACACCTTCGAGTGCTGCGGCGACAAGCTGGATATGGCTCAGCTGCAGGAGATCTGGGAGAGCAAGCTCGAGCCCGTCTATCCCTACCGTAAGGCCGGCCCCGCCGTCGAGAAGATCAACGGCAGCCTGACCGCCCCCGCTGCGCCCAAGATCGGCGTGGCAAAGCCGAAGGTCATCATCCCGGTCTTCCCGGGTACCAACTGCGAGTACGACACCGCCCACGCCTTTGCCCGCGCCGGTGCGGACCCCGAGGTGCTGGTCATCCGCAACCTGACCCCCGCTGACGTCGCCGCCAGCTGCGAGGCACTGGTCAAGGCCATCAACGAGAGCCAGATCGTCATGCTGCCCGGCGGCTTCTCCGGCGGCGACGAGCCGGATGGCAGCGCAAAGTTCATCGCCTCCTTCTTCCGCAATCCTGCGGTCACTGAGGCAGTCCGCGACCTGCTGCAGCACCGGGATGGTCTGATGCTGGGCATCTGCAACGGCTTCCAGGCCCTCATCAAGCTGGGTCTGGCCGCTTACGGCGACATCCGCCCCATCACGGCCTGCGACCCGACCCTGACCTTCAACACCATCGGCCGCCACCAGAGTATGCTGGTGCGCACCCGCATCGCCTCCACCGGCAGCCCCTGGCTGTCCAAGTGCAGCGTGGGCGACCAGCACACCGTGGCCATCAGCCACGGTGAGGGCCGCTTCGTGGCACCTCAGAGCGTGCTGGACACCCTCATCGCCAACGGCCAGATCGCGACCCAGTACGTCGATCAGAACGGCAGCCCCAGCATGGACATGAAGTACAACCCCAACGGCTCCGTCCTCGCCATCGAGGGCATCACCAGCCCGGATGGCCGTGTCTTCGGCAAGATGGGCCATTCGGAGCGCAGCGGCGAGTACCTGTACAAGAACGTCACCGGCGACAAGTATCAGCCTATTTTCGAGGGCGGCGTGGACTATTTCAAGATTTGATGGTATCATAAAAGAAACATCTACCCAAGGAGGACATCTTCATGTCTCAGCATGACCGTTATATCAGCCCCTTTTCCACCCGTTATGCCTCCGATGAGATGCAGTACATCTTCTCGGACGACAACAAGTTCCGCACCTGGCGCCGCCTGTGGGTGGCCCTGGCCCGGGCCGAGATGAAGCAGGGCCTGACCAATATCACCCCCGAGATGGTGGCCGAGCTGGAAGCTCATGTGGACGACATCAACTATGAAGTCGCCATCGAGCGGGAGAAGCTGGTGCGCCACGACGTCATGAGCCATGTCTACGCCTACGGCCAGCAGTGCCCCAAGGCGGCAGGCATCATCCATCTGGGTGCCACCAGCTGCTATGTCGGCGACAACACCGACATCATCGTGATGCGTCAGGGCCTCGAGCTGGTGCGCAAGAAGCTCATCGGCGTGCTGGCAAAGCTGGCAAAGTTCGCCGAGGAGTATAAGGATATGCCCTGCATGGCCTACACCCACTGCCAGCCCGCCCAGCCCACCACCGTGGGCAAGCGCGCCACCCTGTGGGCCAACGAGCTGGTGATGGACCTCAACGAGATCGACCACCGTCTGGCTACCCTGCAGCTGCGCGGCGTCAAGGGTACCACCGGCACCCAGGCTTCCTTTATGGAGCTGTTCAAGGGCGACGCCGACAAGATCCGCGCCGTGGATGCTTCCATCGCCGAGGAGATGGGCTTCGACAGCGAGGCTGTCATCCCGGTGTCCGGCCAGACCTACAGCCGCAAGGTGGACGCCTTCATCCTCAACGCACTGGCCGGCATCGGCCAGAGCTGCATGAAGTTCGCCACCGATCTGCGCCTGCTGGCCAACTTCAAGGAGATGGAAGAGCCGTTTGAGAAGAACCAGATCGGTTCCTCCGCCATGCCCTACAAGCGCAATCCCATGCGCTGCGAGCGCATCTGCGCTTTGAGCCGCTACCTGATGGTGGATGTGCTCAACCCCAGCTTCACTACCGGTACGCAGTGGTTCGAGCGCACACTGGACGACAGCGCCAACAAGCGCGTTGCCATGGCTGAGGGCTTCCTTGCCGCCGACGCCATCCTGAACATCATGCTCAACGTCACCGACGGCATCGTGGTCTACCCGAAGGTCGTGCGCAGCCGCCTGATGGCTGAGCTGCCCTTCATGGCCAGCGAGAACATCATGATGCAGGCCGTGGAGAAGGGCGGCAACCGTCAGGAGCTCCACGAGCGTCTGCGCCAGCACGCCATCGCCGCCGGCAAGCAGGTCAAGGAAGAGGGTCTGCCCAACGACATGGTGGACCGCATCGCCGCCGACCCGGCCTTTGGTCTGACCAAGGAGGAGATCGCGGCGGGCCTTGTGCCGGAGAACTTTGTGGGCCGCGCTCCCCAGCAGGTGGAGGAGTTCATTGCTCACATCCTCAAGCCCATCTTTGACGCCAACCCGGACGCTGTGGAACAGCACGCAAACCTGAGCGTCTAAACGTGATTTTACAGGAAAAGAGGCTGTTGCCGCAGGCAACGGCCTCTTTTCTGCACACAGAAGGAGTTTTCATGCGACTCGATAAATATTTAGCCGAGACGGCCCAATGCACCCGGAGCGAGGCGAAGGCACTGCTGGCGAAAGGCCGCGTCACGGTCAACGGCGCGGTCTGCAGGAAAGGGGACACCCAGCTGAAAGAGGCTGACGCCGTGGCGGTGGACGGCAAGGCGCTGGCCTACCGGCAGTTCGTCTACCTCATGCTCAACAAGCCCGAGGGCGTCGTCAGCGCCTCCACCGACAAGCGGGACACGACGGTCGTGGATCTGGTGGGGGATGCCTATCCCCGGCGGGAGCTGTTCCCGGCCGGGCGGCTGGACAAGACCAGCACCGGTTTCGTTCTGCTGACGGACGACGGCGGCTTTGCCCACGACATCCTCGCGCCTAAACGCCATGTCTCCAAGACCTACACCGTCGTCATCGACACCCCGCTGACGGAAGAGATGAAGGCCGGCTTTGCCGCAGGCGTCACCCTTGCCGACGGCACGGCCCTTTCGCCGGCGGAAGTGTCCGCCCTCACCCCCGACGGGCTGACGGTCCGCGTCCTGCTCAGGCAGGGCGTGTATCATCAGATCAAGCGGATGTTCGGCGTCTACGGTGCGGGCGTCAACGCCCTGCACCGGGACGCCATCGGCGGGCTTGCGCTGGACGAGAGCCTTGCTGCGGGCCAGTGGCGGGAGCTGACAGCCGACGAGGTGGCGAAAATTACCACGGGGTAAAGGACTGCTTTTCACCCGGTTTTCAAAAAAGTATCACATTTTGCCGGTAAAATAGCCCTCAGAACCACGCAGAAAGGCCCTTTTTGGCTCGAAAATGGCCCCGAAAGATAATTTCAACAAGAAAGAAGAATTTTTTTTGGTGAAATATGTTGCAAAAGTAAATTCTTTTGTGTAAAATATAAAATGTAATGCGGCGAAATTGTTAAAAATCACAATCCAGCCCACCTGCGGTTTGCACAAGAGAGGAAAAGGGGTATCCATTTATGGCCAATAGAGTATTTCAGAGCGTGATCTACCAGATGAAGGACGCGATCGACCGCGTGGTCGGCGTGGTGGATGAGACCGGCGCTGTCATCTCCTGCTCGGAGCTGAATCTGATCGGCGAGGTGCGCGAGGGCTTTATGGCAGAGCGTCTGACGGCCGGTGACCGCTTCGTGCGGGATGGCTACACCTACCAGCAGTTCTCCAGCGCAAAGCATAACGATTATGCCGTTTTTGTGGAAGGTGCGGACGAGACTGCGGGCCAGTTTGCCGCTGTGCTGTCCATCAGCCTGCAGAGCATCAAGCAGTATCACGACGAGAAGTTCGACAAGGCCAACTTTATCAAGAACGTGGTGCTGGACAACATCCTGCCCGGCGACATCTACGCCAAGGCCCGTGAGCTCCACTTTGCCACCGACGTCTCCCGCGTGGTGTTCATCGTCCGCGTCACCAGCGGCGGCGACATCTCCGCTTACGACGTGGTGAGCAGCCTGTTCCCCGACAAGCAGAAGGACTTCGTCTTCAACATCAGCGAGACGGACACCGTTCTGGTCAAGGAGATCCGCAAGGGCATCGACCGCACCGATATGGAGAAGCTGGCCGCCAGCATCGTGGACACCCTGTCCGGCGAGCATTACATCAAGGCTGTCGTGGGCATCGGCACCCCCATCGCCAACGTGAAGGACCTGGCTACTTCCTTTAAGGAAGCACAGATCGCCATGGAGGTCAGCAAGGTGTTCGACACCGAGAAGCAGATCATCCGCTACGACAATCTGGGCATCGCACGTCTTATCTACCAGCTGCCCACCACGGTCTGCGAGATGTTCCTGCGCGAAGTGTTCAAGCAGGGCAGCATCGAGAGCCTGGACCAGGAGACCCTGTTCACCATCCAGCGCTTCTTTGAGAACAACCTGAACGTCTCCGAGACCAGCCGCGGCCTGTTCGTCCACCGCAACACGCTGGTGTATCGTCTGGAAAAGATCAAAAAGCTGACCGGTCTGGATCTGCGTGAGTTCGACGACGCTATCGTGTTCAAGGTAGCGCTCATGGTCAAGAAGTACCTGTCCAACAACCCGGCCAAATATTGATATTTCGTCTCAGCCGCTCCGGCTGCGGACGCCGAAACCGGCCGCTCGACCCCGATGCTGGCCGGTTTCTTTTGTAATGGTCTGGAACTTCTGTGCCAAATAAATTTTTCAGGAGCAAGATACTCATGATAGATTTTGAACATGTCACCAAGATATACAGACGGAGTGATACTCCCGCTCTGGAGGACATCGACTTCCATGTGGACGACGGCGAGTTCGTCTTTCTGGTGGGCCACTCCGGCGCCGGCAAGTCCACTCTGCTCAAGCTCATCCTCCGCGAAGAGCTGCCCACCGAGGGCCGCGTCATGGTGGACGGCAAGGACGTCGCCCGGCTGCGCCGGGGCAAAGTGCCTTTCCTCCGCCGCCAGATGGGCATCATCTTCCAGGATTTCCGCCTCATCCCCACCATGACGGTCTATGAGAATGTGGCGTTTGCCATGCATGTCACCAACATCGGCAGAAAAGACATCAAAGAGCGCGTCAACTACATGCTGGAGCTGGTGCATCTGGAAGATAAGGCAAAGGTCTACCCCGAGTTCCTCTCCGGCGGTGAGCAGCAGCGCGTGGCCGTGGCCCGCGCTCTGGCCCACAGCCCCCGCCTCGTCATTGCGGACGAGCCCACCGGCAACATCGACCCCGAGATGAGCCTTGAGATGATGGAACTGCTGGAACGCGTCAGCGAGATGGGCATCACGGTGCTTGTCGTCACCCACGAGCATGAACTGGTGCGCCGCTTCAACCGCCGCACCATCACCCTGAAGCAGGGCCGCATCATCTCCGATGTTCCGGCCAGCTTCGGCGAGGAGGTACACGCATGAAAATCTCTACGTTTGGGTTCCTCACCCGGCGCGGCGTGCTCAACCTCGGCAAGCACTGGGCCATGACCATCGCCTGCATCGCCTCCCTCAGCGTCTGCATGACCCTGAACGCCTTCGCCAGCCTCATTGAAGTCAATGTGGACAGCATGGTGAGCTATCTGGGCAGCCAGAACGAGATGGTGGTCTATGTGGACCCCGAGGCCGATGACGCCACCATCCAGTCTGTGGGCAATGCCCTCAGCGGCACCGCAGGTGTGAGCCGGGTGCAGTATATGTCCAAAGAAGACGTCCTCAACCAGTACAAGGGCTATATGTCTGACTATGCCGCCCTGCTGAACGAGTTCGAGAACGACAACCCCTTTAAGGCCAATTACCGCGTCTCCCTGTCTGATCTGAGCCAGATGGAGACCATCAGCAAGCAGTTCGAGAACATCAGCGGCGTCTACAGCGTCACGGCTCCCATCGAGATGACCAAGACCTTTGTGGAGGTCCAGCAGGCTGTCGCCAAGGTCGGGCGCGGTCTGGTGCTGGTGCTGATGGCTGTCAGCATCATCACGGTGGGCACCACCATCCGGCTGAGCGTCTTTGCCCGCCGCCGTGAAATCGAGATCATGAAGTATGTCGGCGCTACCAACGCCCTCGTCACCCTGCCTTTCGTCATCGAGGGCCTGACGATGGGCCTGCTCTCCGGCATCCTGACGGCAGCTGCCACCATCGGCGGCTATGCCTACATCGTTCAGCTGTCGCCCACGCTGGGCGGCCTGTGGCAGATGCTCATGGGTACGGCTCTGGTGCCGCTGGAGAATGTCTGGCCCACCATCCTGATCTACAGCCTCGCGGGCGGCGCTCTGGTGGGTGGTCTGGGCAGTATGTTCTCCATCCGAAAGCACCTGAACGTGTAAGGAGGGCCTACTGTGTACCACGACAAGCATTCCGCAGGCTTTGTCCTGCACCATCCGCCCCGCCACGCAAAGCCGTCGGGCCATTCGGCCATGATGCGCGCCGCCTGTGCCTTTCTGGCCGCCGCCTGCCTCGTGCTGAGCGTGACGGTCTACCCGGCCAGTGCGGCCACCAGCATGAGCTCGCTGCAGAACAAGCTGGACAAGATCTCTGCGTCCATTAAGCAGCATAAGACGGAGCTGAACGACGCCAAAAAGAAGGAAGCTGCTGCCAAGGCCCTCGAGTCTGAGCTGAAGGAAAAAGTCTCGGTGCTTCAGAGCCAGATCGGCGTCCTCAAAAGCCAGATCTCCGAGGTGCAGAACAGCATCGGCGTCAAAGAGCAGGAGATCACCGCCAAGCAGAACGAGATCGCCCGGAAAGAGCAGGAGATCGCCGACCAGTGGGACGATTTCAAGAGCCACATGGCCGCCATGCAGGAGCTGCGGGACGGCGGCAGCGTCGCCATGCTCCGGGCCGTGAACGATCTGTACGAGCTTCTGACCTTCAATGAGGTCATGCAGGACATCTCGGTGAAGGACACCGAGATACTCGACAACATGAAGGCTGCGAAGGAAGCCCTTGTGGCCGACCGCACCCAGCTCGTGGAGGAGCGCACCCAGCTGCAGAACAAAAAGTCTGAGCTGGACGCCCAGAACAAGCAGATGCAGTCCAAGCAGAGCGAGCTCAACAACAGCGTCAAGGAGGCCCGTCTGAGCGCCGCTGAGGCCCAGCAGGCCCAGAAGAACGCCCAGGCGGCCATCGAGTCGGACGAGATGAACTACGAGGCCGTCAAGAAGGAGATCCAGAAGCTCATCGCAGCGGCAGCGGCCAGCAAGCCCCAGCTGAGCTTCAGCGGCTTTATCTGCCCGCTCAAGAGCTATACCCGCATCTCCAGCGAGTACGGCTGGCGCAAGAACCCGGTCTCCGGCGTCAACAAGCTCCACGCCGGCATCGACTTTGCCGCCCCCGCAGGCACGCCCATCTACGCAGCCGCCAGCGGCTATGTGCAGGTGGCCGGCTGGTCCGGCGGCGGCTATGGCAACTATGTCATCATCTATCACGGCAAAATGACAGACGGCAACGCCTACTCCACCCTCTACGGCCATATGCGCTCGGTGGCAACGTCGGCGGGCAGGTATGTCAATCAGGGCGACCTCATCGGCTATGTGGGCTCCACCGGCAACTCTACCGGCAACCACCTCCATCTCGAGGTGTGGAAGGGCGGCTCCAAGGCCAATGCGGTCAACCCCCGCGGTTATATTCCGATAAGATAATACAACTGTAATTGAAGTCGAGGGGTCAAAGGAGGCCACAAGGCGAAATGAACGAGCAAAAACGCAAGCGTATCCTTCGGGTGGGCTGTCTGATTCTGGCAGGAGTGTTCCTGCTGTCGGTACTGGGCAGTGTCATCCTGATGCTTTTGGTCTGAACTGGGGGAGGACATTGAATGAACCGCAAAATTTCCGTAGGGATGACCGTGACCATCGTCATTCTGGCAATGACGGTCACTTTTTCCATCACGATGCTGATGGCGATGCGGCTGTTTGACCACACCGTCACCAGCGTGAAGGAAAAGGAGAGCATGTACAACAAGGTGGCCGAGGTAGACCGCTATGTGCGCGCCAACGACTATTACGACATCGATGAGACCATGCTGTACGACCGTCTGACTGCCGGTTATCTGCTGGGTACCGGCGACAAGTACGCCCGCTACTACACCGCCTCGGCCTACACCGACCTGCTCAACGCCCAGAGCGGCAAGCTGATGGGCATCGGCGTGGAGCTGGCCATCGACCAGTCCGGCTACGCCAAGGTCATCAAAGTGTATGACGAGTCTCCTGCCAAGGAGGCCGGCCTCCAGCGGGGCGATTACATCACCACCATCGACGGCGCAGACATCAAAAGTCTGGGCAGCGTGGAGGCTGTCCAGAACAAACTCCGGGGCGAGAGCGGCACGAGCGTCAATGTAAGCTGGCTGGACAGCGAGAACGCCCAGCACACCGCCGACCTGACCCACTCCGGCTTTACGGCCAACAGCGTCGATTCCGCGCTGGTGCAGGGCAATGTGGGCTATATCAAAATCTGGCAGTTCGACAACTCCACCCCCAGTGAGCTGGATTTTGCGCTCCGCAGCCTGACCGCCAGCGGCGCCCAGAGCTTCATCTTCGACCTGCGCGACAACGGCGGCGGCATCCTTGACGACGCCATCAGCTGCATCAAACTCGTCGCGCCGGAAGGCGTGCTGGCCTACGCGGAGGATAAGGCAGGCAACCGCACCCTGCTGGGCAGCAGCACCGGCGACTCGGTCATCAGCCAGCCCACCGTCTGCCTCGTGAACGAGAACACCGCCAGCGCGGCAGAACTCTTTGCGTCCAGCCTGCGCACCCTGTGCGGCACCCGCCTCGTGGGCAGCACCACGATGGGCAAAGGCACCATCCAGAGCAGCCCCCAGCGCCTCTCGGACGGCAGTGCCGTCGTGGTCACGGTGGCAAAGCTCATCTGCGGCGACGGCTCCTGCTTCGACGGCACCGGCCTGACCGTGGACGTGGAGCGCCCGCTGACTGCCGACGAGCAGGCCAGCTACTATGACTACACCCTCGACACGGACCCGCAGATACAGCGCGCCGTCAGCTGCGCACAGCAGCTCACCGGCGTCACCACCGTGGGCGGCGTGAACGACGCTGACATCGCCGCCGACTCCGCCGCAGCCTCTTCGGAGGCCGCAGCCGAGAGCACCGCTTCCTCCGAGGCCGGTGCGGAAGGGGAGCAGGAGGCTTCCAGCACGCAGTAAACACTTTTTGAAAATAACTTTAGTCGTGTAAATAGCTCAACCTCTCAGTCTGCTTCGCAGACAGCTCCCCTACCGAGGGGAGCCTCTGGCGAAGAGAATAAGCTTTGCGGAATGCCAAGGCCTCCCCTCGATAGGGGAGGTGGCACGCCGAAGGCGTGACGGAGAGGTTTTGCTGTTTTAGCAAGAAACAGAAAGGAAAACCACTATGCCGGAGCTGACCGACCTCTCCGTTATCCGCACCCTGTGCGAAAAATACGATTTCGCGCTCTCCAAGGGCTTTGGACAGAACTTCATCATCAATCCCGGCCTGCCGCCCAAGATCGTGGACGCCAGCGGCGTCGATAAGAGCTGGGGCGTGCTGGAGATCGGCCCCGGCATCGGCGTGCTGACCAAAGAGCTGGCCCGGCGCGCCGCCAAGGTGGTGTCCATCGAGGTGGACGAGCGCCTGCCGCCCCTGCTGGCCGAGACCATGGCGGGCGTGGAGAACTTCAAGCTGGTATTGCAGGATGTTCTGAAAGCAGACCTCCGCGCCCTCATCGAGGAGGAATTCCCCGGGATGCCGGTGGCTGTCTGCGCCAACCTGCCCTACTACATCACCAGCCCTATCGTCATGAAGCTGCTGGGCGACCGCCTGCCCATCCGGAACCTCACCGTCATGGTACAGAAGGAGGCCGCCGACCGTCTGGCCGCTGCCCCCGGCACCCGGGCGTCCAGCGCCATCAGCTGCGCCGTGAGCTACTACGCTACCTCAAAGCTGATGTTCACCGCCGCGCCGGGCAGCTTCTATCCGGCCCCGAAGGTCACCAGCGCTGTGGTGCGGATGGACATCCGCACCACTCCCGCCGTACAGGTGGAGGACGAGGACGGCTACTTCGCCCTCATCCGTGCCGCTTTCGGCCAGCGCCGCAAGACCGCCGCCAACGCCATCGCCAGCGGCCTCGGCCTGCCGAAAGATAAGGTCATCGCGGCCATCGAGGCAGCGGGCTTCGACGCCCGCATCCGCCCCGAGGCCCTGACTCTCGAGGACTTTGCTGCCGTACAGCGGGAGCTGAAGTAAAATTTTATCAGAATAAAACGCCAAGGCCCCCGCAGTCCGGAACAGAACTGCGGGGGCCTTGGCCGTTATGTGGAAGGAATGGAGGATGGAGATCTGCTTACTTCAGCAGTGCGCTGTGGTCTGCGCCGCCCACGGTGAAGCTGGCGGTGGAGCCGCTGTGGCGGAGGGTGAAAGGCGTATCGTCCGCACCGAGGGCTGCAACATCGGAGAGGGAGAGGGTGGAAGTGCAGCGTTCGGTGGAGAAGACAACGGTCTCGATGTTCTCAGAGCGGAGGCCGGTCAAATCGGAAAGAACGCCCTGCAGGGACGCCGTCTCATGGGTGACATCGATGTAGAGAACATCGCTGATCTGGTTCAGCCGGACCAGCTGGGCGTTCTGGAGGATGTCGGTCTGAGCCGGGTCGAGGACACGCAGGCCGGTGGAGATGGTGCTGTCGCTGATGCCGCTGTTGTGGGAGACATCGCGGTACTCCACCTCATTGCAGACCGCGCAGCTGCGGTACTCGCGGCTGCTGTCGCCTTGGACAGGCATCCAGCCGCTCCACTGATGGCCGAGGGCGGGCAGCTCCTCCGTCTCAGTGACGACACAGTGTTCGACCGTGCAGCTGTGCTGTCTCTCGCCCGGCTCGGTGCAGGTAGGCTTTTTGGTGATGACCCAATCGCCGAGGGGGTGGGTCTCGCTGCCGGCGGGATAGATGCTCTTCGTGTAGACACCGTTGTGGAAGAGCCGCGTTACGCCGTTCTCTACGAGCTTCACGAGGCCCAGCTTAGATGTCGCCGTGTTCGTCTTTGGTGATGGTGATGTCACCATCGCCTATGTAATAGGTACCCGCATACGCCGGTGCAGCCATGCCGGCCACCATTGCGGCTGTCAGCGCCAGCGCCGTCACCCGGTGGGACGCGGGCCGGGGGGTGTTTGTCGGCACCCGCAGCGGATGCCCCAGAACGCGCATTGCGAGCTTGCGGTAAGAAATCATAGAAACCTCCTCTGAAAAGTGTGAGTTTTGCACAGAAGCTCCCAACGAAGCGGAAGGAGCTTGTGAAAGAAGCATAAATGTTGAGTTTGATTTATTCTACCACATTCCGGCCATAATGTGGCCAAATCTGCGTGAATCGCCGTGTTTTGTGCATGAATCGCCTCGCGGATGTCTCGAAACGCCCTGAAACAGAGCGCTGCATGGGCCGTACAGCGGGGCCGGGGGCAGACAAAGATATTGACAAGCGGGGAGGTTTCTGGTATTCTACTAAAGTACCCTGTGCAAACGATACCCGCTGGTGTGGCGCAATGGCAGCGCAACTGATTTGTAATCAGTGGGTTGCAGGTTCAACTCCTGTCACCAGCTCCAAAAAGTCCTACGATATACCGCTGAAAAGCGGTGTGTGTCGTGGGGCTTTTGCTTTTTGGGAAAAGGTACGCAGGACTGTTCAATAAAGAAAAAAAGTGCTATAATACTTATAAGCCTGAAACTTTACACGAAAGGATGGGTGTGTTATGAGTACAAGAGAATTGGCGAAGAGCTTGATTGACCAAGTGCCGGAAAACAAACTGCTGTATATCATTGCCTACTTGCAGGGGGCTGCGCTCCCCGATGATGTGGAAACGCCCAATGCGAAAACTCTGGCCGCGATTGAGGAAGTCGAAAATATGATTGAAACAGGCAAGGGAGAACATTTTGAGGGTTCTACCGCGGCTCTCTTCGCTCAACTGGCGGCGGAGGGCTAAACCGTGTTAAAAAGGAAACATGAAAGAGGCCAAGACCTGACAGAATGGGTCTTGGCCTCTTTTTCTGCAAGGCATGCAGAAAAATCATGCCGCCCGGCGGGGCGCGGGTGTTGAAATCGGCTCATCACGACGCCGCTGTGGTGTTTGGCGGTATAATAAAAAGCAAGCGTCCTCGGAAAAAATCCCGGGGACGCTTTTGTATAATTGGCAGGCTGTCCTTTGTACAACCTCTCAGTCTGCTTCGCAGACAAGGCCGGGTTGCGGCTCCCAGCGTCTGCTGCGCTGTCGCTCGCATCCTGCTGGCCGCGGCCCCAACAGCGACTCCCTGTTTCCGCCGCTGGCGGCGGTCGTCGCCGTTGCCCCTAGTAGGGGAGCCTCTGGCGAAGAGGCGAAGCTTCACGAAATGCCAAGGCCTCCCCTCGGTAGGGGAGGTGGCATCGCGCAGCGATGACGGAGAGGTTTAATCCACTGCTACATACCCCGCCTTCTCGATGCACCTGCGTCCCTCGTCGGTATCCAGCCAGTCGTAGACCTTCCGCTGGGGGCTGTCGGGGGCAGCGTCCGCGTGGACGACTGCGTAGAACTCGTTGCAGAGCGGGTAGCTCTCATCGGCGATGGTGTCATTGCCGGGGGTCACGCCGTCCACGGCCAGCAGGCGGAGGCCGGGCTTCGAGTACATCTGGTCGATGTAGTAGTAGACCGAAAAGCCGATGGCGTTGGCGGAGTTGTTGTACTCGGCGACGCTGTCCACGAGGCCGCCCATGTCGGCGGGGGCAAGCTCGGTGGGCGCGGCCATCAGCTGGCCGTCGCCCTTGTCGATGAGCAGCTTTTTGAAGAGGGTCTGGCTGCCCGAGTCCACGCCCCGCTGGAACGCCACGATGTCGGCGTCCGCGCCGCCCACGTCCTTCCAGTTGGTGATGCGGCCCGCATAAATATCCCGCAGCTGCTGCTGGGTCAGGCTCTGGACGGGATTCTCTTCGTTGACGATGAACACCAACGCGTCCCGGCCAATGGCTTTCTGCTCGAGCTTTGCGTCGGCCTCGGCCAGCTCTTCCTTGACGTACTCGGGGGCCTCGTAGACGATGAGGAGCTGTGCGCCGTAGTCCTCGCTGTCGCTGCGGGACCAGAGGCCGAAGTTCTCCCACGCATAGGCCGTGGTGCTGACGGTGATGCTGGTCTGGGCCTCGAGAAGGTCTATGCCGGTGACATCGGCCTTCATCTGGGCCATCAGGGGGATGCAGGCCGTGGAGCCGTCGAGGCGGGGGAACTCGTCCTCGGTCAGGAAGGGGACGGGCGTGTCCGCATCGGGGACAGACGCCGCCGGAGAGTCGGCGGGGGAGTCCGCCGTGCCGGTCTTGCAGGCGGTGAGCATCGCCGCCCCGAAGCCGAGGCCCATCACACGCAGGAAGCTGCGGCGGGAGATCATCTTTTTCATATCAAAAACCTCCGTGTCAGTACAGGTAGCCCCCGCCAGCGTCGTCGCTGGGGGAGGAGAAGATGCTTTCGCGGTAGAGCCACTGGCCGGTGGAGTCCATCAGGCCGTAGTCGAAGCCCTGCCGCGCAATAAAGCAGTCGTCGGGCAGGTCGTCCGGGCTGTAGCAGCTGCCGAGGCGGCGGAGAAGCAGATTGCCCTCCATGTCCAGCACATCGTAGAGGTTGCTGCCGTCACGGCTGTCCCGGCGGGCTGTGAGTACCGGCCCGCTGGCGGTGCTGGTGAGGTAGGAAGCGTAGGTGTACTGCTGGGCCTCACCGGCGGACGACCAGAGCAGACCCTCTCCGCCGTAGGTCTGGGCGGCGATGGTGTCGTAGTTTTCGTCGTCGTACTGCAGCAGGGCGTAGCCGTCGGGCAGGGCCGTCACGCTGATGTACTGTGCTTCTTCCACGGGCGCTGCCTCCACGTCGGTCAGCAGCGCGCCGGTGGTGCCGTCGTAGACTTTGAGGATGTTGTCTGTCGTCAGCACAGCGACGTTGCCGAAGCGGTAGTCGGTGTCGTACCGCTGGACACCGATGCTCTCACCGCTGGCGAGGTCGATGAGGGTGTAGGGGCTGTCCGGGTCATCGCTGCCGGAGAGGACGACGCAGCCGGGGGTGTAAGTGTTCACGGCCCAGTCGAAGCGGCCCAGCTCCACGGCCTCGCTGCCGTTCAAATCGTAGAGGACGGAGCGGCTGTCCTGACGGCTCTGGAGGCAGGCGACGCCCACGCCGCAGGCCGAGACGGCGCTGTCGTCTTCGCCGGTGAGCAGTTCGCCGGTGGTGACGTTGTAGAGGGCTTCGCGGGTGATGCCCCAGTCTGAGCTACGGAACCAGCTCAAATCGAGCCAGTCGGCAAAGCCGCCGCGGTACGATGCGAGGGTGCTGGCCGTGCAGCCGTCCTCCCGCATCAGCACATTGCCCTCCCGGTCGGTGATGAGGACATACTGGTGGAGCTTTTGGTCGGGGTCGTCGTAGGCGTAAGTAAGGCCCTCGGGCAGGTCGTAGCAATTGAAGACGAGGCGCTGGCCGCCCTCGTCCACCACGAGACAGTCGAGCGCTGTTTCGGGTACGGGAAACTGGACGCCTGTGGCGAGGTCGTACACCCGAGTGCCGCCGGTGGTGCCGTTCTCGGAAGCCCAGACGTCGGCTGCATCGTTCAGGATGAGCAGCCCGCCCGAGAGGGTGGCGTTCACGGCGTAGGGAAAGGTCATGACGGCATTGCCGTCGGCGTCGTAAAGGGTGGAAGTGCGCTCCTCCGTGCCGGGGGTGGAGTGGGCCACGAGATAGTGGCCCGTCTCGCCGGTGAGGGTGTCCTTCAGCAGCTGGATGCTGTCGGAGCTGCTAGCTTTGTAGAGCACCCTGCCGCCCCGGAGGATGGTGCCGCCGCCGCTCCCGGCGTAAGAGTAGAGGTAGTGGAGCGAGTCATCGCTGAGCCATGCGTCGCTGTAATACTGTGGGGCCTGCGAGGATGCCGTCCCCTCGTGCCGGGGCGACGCCGCAGGCAGCAGCGAACAGCTCGTCAGCAGCCCGCCCGCCAGCACGAGGCAGGCGGCGCGGCGGCTGAGTCGAAGCAGAGTGGTCTTCATAGAAACACCTCACAGTCTCCCAGAATTTGACTTTCCCATCTATAGTATATACGAAAGACCCGGACATTTCATTGCAGAAATGTGTCCGGGTCTGGTTACAGTTTTATGACAAGTTTATTCTTCGTCTCCCTCTTCCTTCAATTCCTTCAGGAAGGGCAGCAGGAAAGGCACCGAGATGCAGAAGGTGAGGCCATCGGCGATGGGCTGGCACAGCTCAATGCCGCTCAGACCCCAGATGCGGGGCAGGGTGAGGATGAGCGGGATGAAACAGACGCCCTGACGGCAGCAGGCGAGGAAGGTGGCCCGGCCCGACTTGCCGATGGACTGGAACATCATATTCGTCACGATGATGACGGGCTGCAAGAACATGGCGACGCACTGATACCGCAGGGCGGGCAGAGCCACGGCGGTGACTTCGGGGTCGTCGCGGAAGAGGCGGATGAGGGGCTCGGCGTTGAACCAGCAGAGGGAGTTGAGCACCGCCATAAAGACGAAAGCCGTCGAGATGGTGAAGATGGCCGCTTTCCGCACCCGGGCAAAGCGGCGGGCGCCGTAGTTGAAGGCCGCCACAGGCTGCAGGCCCTGTCCGACGCCGATGGCCACCGACAGCACGAACTGGAAGATGCGGGACACGATGCTCATGCCGGCCACGGCGGCGTCGCCGTAGCTGCGGGCGGCGACGTTCAGCAGCATGCTGCCGATGCTGTTCAGGCCCTGACGGCCGAAGCTGGGCGCACCGTTGAAGAAGATCTGCCCGAAGTCCCGGGCGCTGCGGGTGACCTGGGTGATGCGGAATCGGCTGACGGTCTTGCCCCGCAGAAACATGGAAAGCAGGATGCAGAAGCTGATGCTCTGGCTCAGGGCGGTGGCCGTGCCTGCGCCGCCGGTCCCCATGCCGAGGCCGAAGATGAAGACGGGGTCCAGCACGATGTTGAGCACACCGCCGGTGACGAGGCCGATCATGGCGAAGCTGGCCTTGCCCTCGTAGCGGAGGATGTTGTTCATCACGAGGCTCGACATCATGAGTGGGGCCGCGATGAGGATGGGCCGCGCGTAGGCGCAGGCGTGGGGCAGGATGGTGTCGGTGCTGCCCAACAGCATCATGAAGTCGGGCAGGGCAGCGAGACCGAGAACGGCCAGCACTGCGCCGAAGGTCAGTGCCGTGAAGAAGCTGGTGGAGGCGAACTTTGTGGCCGCATGGGTGTCCTGACTGCCGAGGCTGCGGCTGATGATGCCGCCCGCGCCGTGGCCCAGCATGAAGCCGAGGGCCTGAATGATGGCCATCAGGCTCGACACGACGCCCACCGCGCCCGACGCGCTGGTGGACAGCCGGCCCACAAAGAAGGTGTCGGCCAGATTGTAGATGCTGGTGATGAGCATACTCAGGATGGTGGGGGCCGCGAGGCCGAGAATGAGCTTCGGCACGGGGGTCTGGGTCATTTTCTCGAACTGGAGCCTGCTGCGCTCCAGCTCGGCGGCGTCGGTGCGGGGGGAAGACGGCATGAAGAGATACCTCACTTTCGGAAATCAAAGAAAATACCGCTCTTTGCGCAAAGAACGGGTAAAATGCAGATATACAATAAAGTATAGCGCAGATCGGGGGAAATGTCGAGATGGCGGCACTGCACCAGCGGCGGTCGGCTCCGTTGCAAAAAGTTAGGGTATTGAGTGCAAAAGCAGGAGAAAATGGAATGCCTTTTGGCAAATTTGCCAAAGAAAGGTCGAATTGCTTGTAAAAAATCACGTCGAGTGGTATAATTTATGGAAAGAAACAAAAGCGCGAAGACAAAAAACAGCGCAGAGAAGAGTTCCGGGGAGATCCTGCCCCGGGATAAGGAGGGAAATCTTATGAAATCTGTGGCACAGACCATCATTGAAGCAGACCGCTTCTACACCATCGCCGCCAAGACCGGCAGCGTCATTCAGGCTGTGGAGAGCGTCAAGGACGGCGGCAACATCCGTCTGGGCAAGTACGAGCGCAAGCCCGAGCAGGAGTGGGCTTTCGTCCGCGAGGGCGACGGCGTTTACCGTATCCGCAACCGCGCCTCCGGCAAGCTCATCGACCTGATGATGACCGGCACCGCAAACGGCACCTGGCTCCACCTGTGGGAGGACGTGGGCGGAACTTCCCAGATGTGGAAGATGGAGCCCACCCCGGCCGGCACCGTCCGCCTGCGCTCCATGTGGGCTGCCGGCAAGTGCATCGACACCGTGGGCATGGGTACTGCGGACGGCGCTGTGCTCCAGATCTGGCAGGAGACTGCCGGCGAGGACCAGCTGTGGACCATCTCCGAGGTGAAGGACCGCGCAAAGCACGCCCCCAAGGCGGAGGAAAAGCCCGCTGAGGTCAAGGCCGAGGCCGCTGCTCCCGCCGAGGAAAAGCCGGTTGAGGAAAAGGCTGCACCTGCCGCGAAGAAGACCACCAGAAAGCCTGCGGCAAAGAAGACCGCCGCCAAGACTGCTGCGAAGTCCGCTGGGGCCAAGGCCGAAGCCGCACCCGCCAAGGCCGAGGAAAAGCCCGCCGAGGCCGCTCCTGCCGCAAAGCCTGCCCGCAAGACCGCTGCCCGTAAGAAGACCACGAAGGCCAGCAAGTAAGCTTTTTACATAGAGAGCTTGCCCGGCAGAAGCCCTCTCAGTCACGCCGCAGGCGTGACAGCTCCCCCAGAGGGGGAGCCTCTGGCGTGTCGGTCAGGTTTCGTCTGAATGAATAAAGTTTAATCTATCATAAACAGGAGCGCCCTGCTACAGAGACTCACAGCAGCTTGACAAGGATATTTTCCGAAGCTGCTGCCCTCTGTAGCAGGGCACTCTTTTTTGCGTTATATTGAGCTTTCAGCGGTCAGTTCAGAGTTGACCGGCCTGCCAATGGCTCCCCCTCTGGGGGAGCTGGCGCGAAGCGCCTGAGAGGGCAAGGATGCTGCCAAACAGCTCTTATACTGCGATACTATCGCTCTGACAAAGAGCCTGCCTATCGCTGTGCGGCGGCTCTTTCGCCACGGGCTTGCCCTCTCCGTCACCTTCGGTGACACTGCCCGGGTTGCGGCTCCCAGCGTCTGCTTCGCTGTCGCTCGCATCCTGCTGGCCGCGGCCCCAACAGCTCCTCCCTGTTTCCGCCACTGGCG
>ERZ810710.145-NODE-145-length-19745-cov-9.41087_pt1 | contig 19745 bp, 17 predicted proteins | sample MGYA00520190_ERZ810710 | MGnify/ENA primary metagenome ERZ810710 (study PRJEB31588, sample SAMN03399942) | human gut metagenome | study: EMG produced TPA metagenomics assembly of the PRJNA231909 data set (A prospective, longitudinal analysis of the...
GAGCAGCCCTTAACTCGTTGCGGGGAGAGTGGAGTCCAGAGGTAGGGAGGGGGGATTCGAAACACCCCTCCCTGCCTCTGGCCCGCGCGGAGCGCAAAGCCATTTGACCGAAAAAGAAAACCTGCCCCGCGCCACCAGCGCGAGAACCAGCTCAAAGAAAAAACCAGCTCTGCCTCTGGCCCGCGCGGAGCGCAAGCCACTTGACCGCAAGAGAAAAAACTGCCCCGCGCCACCGGCGCGAGAACCAGCTCAAAGAAAAAACCAGCCCCGCCTCTGGCCCGCGCGGAGCGCAAGCCGCTTGACCAAAAGAAAAAACCTGCCCCGCGCCACCGGCGCGAGAAGCCGTTACCCTCTACAAGCTTCAACAAACGCCCCAAACAGCCCCTGCTGTGCCGGGTCCGCGTCGCTGAGCCACTCCGGGTGCCACTGGACGCCGAGACAGAAGTGCGCGTCCGGCTTTTCCAGTCCTTCCACAATGCCGTCCTCGCTGAGGGCGGCTATTTCTAATTCGGGGGCAATGCGGTCTGCCGCCTGATGGTGCTGGCTGTTGACGAGCACGGTGTCCTGCCCCAGCAGGCGGGACAGCAGGGTCCCCCGCCGCACCGTGACGGTATGGACTTTCGCCCAGTGGTCATTGTGGGGAACGTGCTCGAAAGGCTTGATGTCCTGATACAGCGTACCGCCCAGCACGACGTTCATCACCTGAATGCCCCGGCAGATGCCCAGCACCGGCTTGTCTGCCGCGAGGAACGCCCGCAGCAGCTTCGGCTCGGCGGCGTCCCGCAGAAGGTTCGGCTCGCCGCAGGCGGGGATGCGCTCCTGCCCGTAGAAGGCCGGGTACATGTCGCCGCCGCCCGGCAGCAAGAGGCCGTCGCAGGTCAGCGCTTCGGCTGCGGCGGCGTCTGGGTCAGAAAGCTCTACCCAGTGTACCTCGGCACCGGCCCGGGCCAGACTTTCCACATATTTTGACTGTGCGGTGGTAAGCTCCGGGTCAGTGCTCATCCGGGGCATGGCGATGGTGACAGACATAACAAGCATCCTTTCAACTTCTGGATATAACAAAAACCCAGAACCATTGGTTCTGGGTTTTGTGGCGGAAAGATGGGGATTCGAACCCCAGAACGCTTTTAACACGTTACACGATTTCCAGTCGTGCGCCTTAGACCAACTCAGCCATCTTTCCACATCTTCAGTTCTCAGTGCTTCGGGCCGCAGCCCTCAGCGCTCCACTATAATACATGAAAGAAGGTCTTTTGTCAAGCATTTTTTCAAAAAAGTTTGCATTTTTTCAAAAATGACGCAGCTGCGATGGCCGAAAATGAAAAGGAGACGAAGGCCCCCTTGACGCAGGCGACAAACGGGGCTATGATGAGGGCAGAGAGTATGCAGAGCAGGAAACTCTGCGGAAAACAAAAGGAATTCAGGAGGAAAAACAGATGAATTATTCAGATGTTTTGGCCAATGCCCGCGAGTGCATCGGCAAATACTGCAAGGCCTGCCCGGTGTGCAACGGCGTGGCCTGCAAGAATCAGATCCCCGGCCCCGGCGCAAAGGGCGTGGGCGACACCGCCATCCGCAATTATAATAAGTGGGCCGACATCCGTGTGAACATGGATACCCTCTGCGAGAACGGCACCCCCGACACCCACGTGGAGCTGTTTGGCCGCAGCTTCAAGTACCCCTTCTTCGCCGGCCCTGTGGGCGCGGTGAACCTCCACTACTCCGACGTCTACACAGACATGACCTACAACGACGTGCTGGTGCGCGCCTGCGCCGAGAGCGGCATCGCCGCCTTCACCGGCGACGGCACCAATCCTGACGTTATGACCATGGCCACCAAGGCCATCGGCAATGCCGATGGCTGCGGCGTGCCGACCATCAAGCCTTGGAACATCGACACTATTAAAGAGAAGATGGCACAGGCCAAGGCCAGCGGCTGCTTCGCCGTGGCAATGGATGTGGATGCCGCCGGTCTGCCCTTCCTCAAGAACATGACCCTTCCGGCCGGCAGCAAGAGCGTGGCCGAGCTGGCTGAGATCGTCAAGCTGGCCGAGCGTCCCTTCATCGTCAAGGGCGTCATGACCGTCAAGGGTGCTCTCAAGGCCAAGGAGGCCGGTGCCGCCGCCATCGTGGTATCCAACCACGGCGGCCGCGTCCTCGACCAGTGTCCCGCCACTGCCGAAGTCCTGCCTGAGATCGCCGCGGCTCTCAAGGGTACCGACGTCAAGGTCCTGGTGGACGGCGGCATCCGCACCGGCGTTGATGTCTTCAAGGCACTGGCACTGGGCGCGGACGGCGTCCTCATCTGCCGCCCCTTCGTCACGGCTGTCTACGGCGGCGGTGAGGAAGGCGTCAAGTGCTACATCGACAAGCGGGCCGGTGAGCTGGCCGACACCATGCAGATGTGCGGCGCACACTCCATCGCGGAGATCACGCCGGATATGGTGAGAGCAAAGTAAGAGTATAAAACTATGGAGTGGATAATTGTACTCGTCCTGATATGCTTTATATGCTGTATCATAGCAGCTGTTGAAGAGCAAAAAAGAGGACAGCGAGGCGAAGAAAAGGTTTACGACACACTAGAAAAACTTGACGGTCACAAGGCTATGATTCGGAATTGTTATCTTCCGACCCAAAGAGGTGATACTACAGAAGTGGACTTGGTTTTGATTCATGAATCGGGAATCTATGTGATTGAGTCCAAAAACTATAGTGGATGGATATTCGGAAGTGACTCTCGAAGAGAGTGGACGCAGACTTTTCCAAAGGGAAATGGAGAAACGACAAAATATAAGTTTTACAATCCGATTTTGCAGAATGGTACTCATATTAAAGAAATTCAAAGAATATTGGGAGAAAAAAGAAACAACATCTACTCGTATGTCGTATTTGGAGATGACTGCGAACTGATGAATGTTCAATGGAATGAAAATGAGTGTCATGTGTTAAAGAGGAGAGAATTGCTTCAGAACGTAAAACAAAATGCTGTAGCACATGGGCGGGTATTATCAAATGAAGCAATAGACAGCTACTGTCAAAAGTTGTTCTCCTATACGCAGGTTTCGAAAGAACAGAAGCAAGAGCACATTCATAATATAGAAGAAAAGTATAAGCCGATTTCTAGGAATGCGGTGAATACAGATGCTCTTATTTGCCCTTGGTGTGGCGGAAAATTGGTATTACGGACGCCGAGAGACCCCGCAAAAGCTTCTAGAAAATTTTACGGCTGCTCCAATTATCCCAAGTGCAGATTTACTCGTAATATTATGTGATATAAGTCGGTGCAATGAAACACAAAAAGCGGCGTCACAGCTAACCACTGTGATGCCGCTTTTGTTTGTATGATCAAAAATTACTTCAGCGTTCCATCCAGCACCTGCTGATAGTACCACGGCTTCGGGGCGTGGAAGGTCTTGCCGCTGAGGAACTCGAAATCGGGCTGGTTGAAGTGGGGCATGGTCAGTTCCCACGCACAGAGGGCCTGATATTTGAGCTTCAGCTCGCGGTTGGCGGTATTGTTGCCGTACTTGCTGTCGCCGAGGATGGGGCAGCCGATGCTTGCCATGTGGGCACGGATCTGGTGGGTGCGGCCGGTGATGAGCTGAACCTTGAGCAGAGCCAGACGGCCGGAGACGGCGATGGTCTCGTAGCGGGTCTCCACGTCCTTGGCACCCGGCTGCTTGTCCTCCACGATCTTCACGATGCCGCGGTCGGCATCCTTGAGCAAGTAGCCGCCGAGGGTGGCGTCCGGGGGCGTGGGACGGCCGAAGGTGACGCAGAGGTAGGTCTTTTTCACCTCGCGGCTCTTGATGGCGGCGAGGAACAGCTCCTCGGCCTCGGGCGTTTTTGCGATGATGACAAGACCGCTGGTGCCGGTGTCGAGGCGGTGGCAGAGGGCGGGGGTGTAGATGTCATTCTCCTTGTACTCGCCCTGCTGGTTGAGGTAGAGCAGAGCGCGGTTCAGCAGGGTGTCATCGTCGGGACCGTCCACGGCGAGGCCGGCGGGCTTGTTGACGATGAGGATCTGCGGGCAGTCGTACACCACCTGCGCCGGGCCGCGGGCGTTTTTCCACGCCGGGCCGTCCACACGCTTGTCAGCGTCCAGAACATCGTCAAGGATGAACAGCTTGATCTCATCGCCTGCCATCACGCGGGTGGAGAGCGGCTGCTTTTTGCCGTTCAGTTTGATTTTATTTTCGCGCAGGGCCTTGTTCAGACGGCCCGGGTTCAGCGCGGGGAATTGCTGCATCAGATAGTTGTCCAGCCGGGTGGGGGCGAGACATTTGACCTTCAATATTTTCACGGAAGTTTCCTCTCTAAATTAAGAATAGGTTAAGATTTGCTTTTATTGTAGCGAATCCAACTTCTTGCGTCAAGTTGGTTGTTTACTTTTTCAAAAAACAAGAGTATACTGTGCCGGTGCAAAAAGAATTCATCGGAATTTAACGATGGCTTCATCATCGGATCTCCATTTATGGTATAATGAAAGCCTTACATGATTGAAGAGGGAAGAAGGTATTGATATGACGAACGACAAGAAACTGATGCTCCTTGCAGGCGTTCTGGCTCTGGGGATGCTGGCCGGATGCAGCTCTGCCAGCGCTGCCAGTGCCGCCAGCGGCATGGCCGGTTCGATGCCCGCCGCCAGCGAAGCCGAAGAGGTGAGCACCGAAGCGCGCGTCCTGCCCGGCGAAGAGGGCATCGTGATGCCCATCGACCAGGGCAGCCTCGAGGAGATGAAGACCGGCTCCTACAAGTTCGCCGCGAACATCTCGAGCGTGGACGCCAAGAAGCGCCAGATGACCCTGACAGTCTACGGCTACGACGCCTACCGCGCCGAGGATGTGGACGCACTGGATGTGGGCAGCGTTTTCAGCACCCATCTGGACGGCGCTGTGGAAGCACAGAACGTGACTGTGGAAAAAATCGAAAAGAATGAAGAGAACGGCACCGTCTCCATCAACGGCGGCATCGAAGAGGGCGGTGTAGACCTCTGGCGCAGCGGCGACATCTACCGCACCGTCACCTACGACGACTACCCGGTCTACTACATGATGGGGGAACTCGTGCTGCCCGTGGACGACAGTGTGACCCTCAGCGACAGCTCCGCCGGCGTGGACGCTGTGCCGGTGGAGACGAACGGCGCCATCGAGGTGGGCAAGGCCGTCTCGGAGGACAAGGACAACTGGACGCCTTACAACACCACCGTCTTCACAAAGGACGGCGTCGTCAGCAATATCCTCCGCATCTGGGTGCCGTGACGCGCGATTTTTGGGAAAACCCGTTGACAAATGGCCTGACTATGCTATAATCTGAAATGAACGCAAAGGAGCAGCATGCCCTTTGCGCGTGAATGGTAATTATGGCAAATGGCAAGGATGGGGCCAGAAGGATGTGTGCCGCCGCCCAGAGAGAACGCCCTTGGCTGAAAGGCGTTCCGGCAGAGCATTTTTTACGCCACCCCGGAGCTTCCGGCGAAACAAACCGGACGCTGCGCAGCGTTACAGCGCACAAAGCGGCAGGAGCGCCCCGGCGGCATTTCTGCAATTTGGGTGGTACCACGGAGCTTTTCAGACAGCCTTCGTCCCTTTTCGGGATGAGGGCTGTTTTTTGTTTTTGTCAGCCTGCCATAAAAACTGCGTCCGGAGGAGGACGCCGATACACGAGGAGAGATTAAAACTATGCAATGGACCGGTTTGAATGAACTGCGTGACAAGTACCTTACCTTCTTTGAGGGCAAGGGCCACCTGCGTCTGGACAGCTTCCCGCTCGTCCCGAAGAACGACCCCAGCCTGCTGCTCATCAACAGCGGCATGGCACCCATGAAGAAGTGGTTCCTCGCTCAGGAGGAGCCGCCCCGTCATCGCGTGACTACCTGCCAGAAGTGCATCCGCACCCCTGACATCGAGCGCGTGGGCATCACCGCCCGCCACGGCACCTTCTTCGAGATGCTGGGCAACTTCTCCTTCCAGGATTACTTCAAGAAAGAGGTCATTCCCTGGGCATGGGAGTTCCTGACTTCCGACGAGTGGATGGCGATCCCGAAGGATAGGCTGCACATCTCCGTCTACAAAGAGGACGATGAGGCTTACGACATCTGGACCAAGAAGGTGGGCGTTGCCCCCGACCACATGGTCCGTCTGGGCAAGGAAGACAACTTCTGGGAGCACGGCTCCGGCCCGTGCGGCCCCTGCTCTGAGATCTACTTCGACCGCGGCCCCGAGTACGGCTGCGGCAAGCCGACCTGCGGCGTGGGCTGTGACTGCGACCGCTATATGGAGATCTGGAACCTGGTGTTCAGCCAGTTCGACGCCGACGGCAAGGGTCATTACGAGCGTCTGGCACGCCCCAACATTGATACCGGCATGGGTCTGGAGCGTCTGGCCTGCGTGATGCAGGGCGTGGGCAACCTGTTCGAGGTCGATACCGTCCAGAGCGTGCTGCACCATGTGGAGCACATCGCCGGCAAGACCTACGGTGCCGACCCCAAGGAGGACATCTCCATCCGCGTCATCACCGACCACATCCGCAGCTGCACCTTCATGGTGTCGGACGGCATCCTGCCCTCCAACGAGGGCCGCGGCTACGTGCTGCGCCGTCTGCTCCGCCGCGCTGCCCGCCATGGCCGTATGCTGGGCATCAGCCGCCCCTTCCTCGTGGAGCTGGTGGAGACGGTCATCCAGTCCAGCGAGTCCGCTTACCCCGAGCTGCGTGAGCACGACGCCTATATCAAGAAGGTCATCGGCACCGAGGAGGCAAACTTTGCCCGCACCATCGACGCCGGCATGAACATCCTGAACAACATGATCGACGGTCTGGAAAAGGCTCACGAGCACCTGCTGAAGGGTCTGGACGTCTTCAAGCTGAACGATACCTTCGGCTTCCCCCTCGATCTGACCAAGGAGATCGCTGCGGAGCAGGGCATCGAGATCGACGAGGAGGGCTTCCACGCCGAGATGACCAAGCAGAAGGAGCGCGCCCGTGCAGAGCGCCTCAAGAAGAACATCTCCGGCTGGAGCGAAGACCTGTTCGGCACTCTGACCGCTGAGCCCACCGAGTTCGTGGGCTACGACACCCTCAAGAGCGACAGCGTCGTTGTGGCGCTGAGCGACGAGGAGACTCTGACCGACGCCATCGCCACCGACGAGCAGGCCAAGGAAGGCGTGCTGGTCGTTCTCGATAAGACCCCGTTCTACGCTGAGATGGGCGGTCAGGCCGCAGACCATGGCGTCATCACCGGCGCTGAGTGTGTGCTGCGCGTGCAGGACGTCAAGAAGACCCCCAAGGGCTACTATGTCCACACCTGCACCCTCGAGAGCGGCATCGTCCATGTCGGCGACCATCTGACCGCCCGCGTGGATAAGGAATACCGCATGGCCATCGCCCGCAACCACACCGCTACCCACCTGCTGCAGGCAGCTCTGCGCGAGGTCCTGGGCGACCACGTCCATCAGGCAGGCTCCTATCAGGACGCTTCCATCACCCACTTCGACTTCACCCACTTCAGCGCTGTCACTCCCGAGGAGCTGGTCCGTGTGCAGAAGATCGTCAACGACAAGATCTTCGAGTCGATGAACGTCACCGTCAAGGAGATGCCCGTCGAAGAGGCCAAGAAGCTGGGTGCGATGGCTCTGTTCGGCGAGAAGTACGGCAAGGTCGTCCGTGTTGTTGATATTGAGGGCTGGTCCACCGAGTTCTGCGGCGGCACCCACGTCAAGAACACCGCTCAGATCGGCGGCTTCAAGATCGTCAGCGAGAGCTCTGTTGCTGCCGGCATCCGCCGTATCGAGGCTGTCACCGGCCGCAATCTGCTGATTCGTGCCAATATGCAGGAAGCGATGCTGCACGCTGTGGCGAACACCCTGAAGGCAAACAACGTCGCCGCTCTGCCCGCTCGTGCGGAGGCTGTCATGGCTGAGAACAAGGCCATGAGCAAGGAGCTGGAGGACATCAAGGCAAGGGTCGCCGCTTCCAAGGTCACCAGCCTGTTCGACAACGCTGAGACCGTCGGCGACGTCAAGATCGCTTCCGCTTACTTCACCGGCACCTCCGGCGACACCCTGCGCGGCATGTGCGACACCATCCGTGACAATGCCAAGGCTGCTGCTGTGGCTGTTCTGGTGGGCAAGTCTGACGACAAGATCACCATGGCCGTTACCGTGACCAAGGACGCTCAGGCAAAGGGTCTGAAGGCCGGCAATCTCGTCAAGGAGATCTCTGCCATCGCAGGCGGCAAGGGCGGCGGCAAGCCCGACTTCGCTATGGCCGGTCTGAAGGACGAGACCAAGATCGACGAGGCTCTGGCCGCTGTCAAGGGCATCGTGGAGAAGCAGCTGGGCTGATGTTTGGACAAAGGAGCTGCGCGTGAAAGGCTCTCCCTTTGGGAGAGCTGTCACCGCAGGTGACTGAGAGGGCAAGCCTGTGGCCTCAGAGCTGCGGCGGCGTGATAGGCAAGAGTTTTGTCAGAGCGATAGTGTCGCTGTGCTTTTAATTTCTTGTCAGCGTCCTTGCCCTCTCCGTCTGCTTCGCAGACACCTCTCCCAAGGGGAGAGGCTTGACAATACGCCGCAGTATCCAGATAATAGAAAGTAGGAAGGAGCGATTCCCATGGAAGATTGTCTGTTTTGCAAAATTGCAGAGGGGGACATCCCCTCGAAGAAGCTCTATGAGGACGAGCAGGTGGTGGCATTCTATGACATCGCCCCGCAGGCCAAGGTGCATTTCCTGGTCATCCCCAAAAAGCACATCCCCTCGGCCGCTGCGCTGACCGAGGAAGACGGCGCTCTGCTGGGCCATGTCTTTGCGGTCATCGCAAAGCTCGCCAAGGAGCAGGGCCTCGACAACGGCTACCGCGTCATCTCCAATGTGGGCGAGGACGCCGGCCAGACCGTCAAGCATCTGCACTTCCATGTTCTGGGCGGCGAGAAGCTGCCTGTCTGATTCCGAAAAAGCAAGGGAGATCGTTGAATATGGCTAAGACTTATACGCTGAATGTCGCGGGCCTGACCCGTGAGCTGACCATCTGCAAGGTGAACGACCACATGGACATTGCGGCCTTCATCATGCTGGGCGATGCCGAGCTGACGGTGGCGGCTGCCGCTGAGCTGCTCAAGAAATGCCCGGATTTTGACATCCTGCTGACCGCTGAGGCCAAGGGCATCCCCCTGGCCCACGAGATGAGCCGCCAGAGCGGCAAGCCCTACGTCTGCGCACGCAAGGGCGTCAAGCTGTATATGCCCGACCCTGTTGTCGTCGAGGACCAGTCCATCACCACTGCTGGCAAGCAGAAGCTGGTCATCGACCGCAAGGAGCTGGACAAGATGAGCGGCAAGCGGGTGCTGGTCGTGGATGATGTCATCTCCACCGGCGGCTCTCTCAAGGCTCTGGACGAGCTGGCCGAGCAGACCCAGTGTACCATCGTGGGTCAGGCCGCCGTTCTGGCCGAGGGTGATGCTGCCCAGCGCAAGGACATCATCTTCCTCGAGCCGCTGCCTCTGTTCCTCCACTAAACCGGTATGCGACGCCCGCTCTGCGCGTTCTGCCTGAGTGCGCTGGGTGTGTTAGTGTTGTGCTCATTTTTGCCGCAGATGGGGCTTTTGCTGCCGTCTGCGGCAATTTTTGTTGTCTTCTGCCTGCTGGTCTGGTGGAAAGGCGGGGCCGCGAGAGGGTATGCGGTCTGTCTGCTTCTGGGCGCAGTGCTGGGCGTCGGCATCATGAAAACGACCGGCGCGCGGCTTGCAAAGATACAGGACGCCTACGCCGGAAAAGAAGTGGCCCTCACCGCCGAAGTGGAGAGCACAGGCCGCGCCTACACGGCGGGCCGGGTGAGCGCCGTGCTGATGGTGGAAAAAGTGGACGGGGAAGCTGTCCGCTTCCGGGTGGAGTGCGCCAGTCTGCCCAAGTGTGAGGCCGGAGGCCGCATCCGGGGCCGCTTTTCGCTGGATGTGCCGGACGCCACCCAGCGTCTGGACGACTACGCCGATGGTATCGCTCTCAGCGCGGAATATCTGTCCGGGATGCTTCGTCTTGGGCAGAGCGAAAGCTTCCGCGCCCGGACGGCTCGGCTTCAGGCGGCGCTGAGCCGCGCCCTGCGAAAAGGCATGGCCGAAAACACCGGCGGCGTTCTGGCCGCGATGGTGGTGGGCGACCGGAGCCATCTGACTTCGACTCTCCGCAGTGCCTACCGGGGCGCGGGGCTTTCCCATGTGCTGGTGGTGAGCGGCCTCCACGTCACCATCTTCTGCGGCCTGCTGGACGCTCTGCCCCACCGGGAGCGGGAGCGGAGCCGGGCTTACCGCCGGATGCGGTCGGTGCTCCGGGCCGGAACGGCCCTTCTGCTGGTGGGCATCACCGGCGCGACGCCCTCTGTCCTCCGGGCGGCGGTGGCGGTCTGGGTCAGCTCCCTCGGCGTCTGGGTGGGAGGCCCGGCGGATACGCTCACCTCGCTGGGCGCGGCAGGCGTCCTCATGTGTCTGGGCAACGGATACGCGGTCTATGACGTGGGCTTCGAGCTGTCGTTTGCGGCAGTGATGGGAACACTGGCCGGTGCTGAGTGCGCAGGGCGTGGGCGGGAGCGCTATTACGACAGAAAGAAGAAACGGAAAAGCCGCCGGGAGAAACCGCCCCGCGCGGTGCTCCTCTTCCGGCGCTTTGCGGGCGGCGTGTGGGACTCGCTCTGCGTCTCCCTCTGTGCCTCGGCGGCGACCTTCCCGGTGCTGGTGCTGCGGGGGATGAGCACGACGGTCTGGGCTGTGGCGTCGGGCGTGGCCGTCCTCTGGCTGGTGGGGCCGATGCTGAGCTTCGGCCTCGGTGCAGCTCTGCTGGGTCTGGCGGCCCAGAATTTCGAATCCTTGCCTTTGTTTGAGATCATCCGCCGCCCGGTGGCCTTCTGTGCCGAAGGGCTGGCATGGCTGATGAACGAGTGGGCTTTCCGGGTGTCCGTTCTGCCGGGAGCGTCCCTCTGGTTTGATGGGACCTATGCCGCACTGGTGTGTCTTGTGCTGATTCTGCTCTGCGTAATGGCAATGCGGCGGCACATCCGGCTCCGGGTAGCTCTGCCGACGGTCATTCTGCTGGCGGCGCTGGCCTTCGGGCTGGAAACGGCCCTGAGCTGGAATGTGGTGAACATCGAGCTGGTGGGGACCCGGGCTTCACCCGCTGTCATTATTACGCAGAGAGAAAAGGCCGTCGTCCTCTTCCGGGGCGGCAGCACCACCCGGCGGGCGGTGGAAAATCAGCTGGAAAAGCGGAGCGTAAAGACGGTCGAGCTTCTGGTTGACCTGCGGATGCAGCCGGAAGAACCCTGCCGTATCGAGGCCCAAAAGTGTATCGAGGCTGCCGCTCTGGCCGAGAATACCACCCGCCGTGCTTCCTGCGGCGGGGTGGACTTGGAGCTTTTCCGCACCCGGCAGGGCTGCATTCTGCGGATGCGTGTCGGCGGGCAGAGGTTCATCACCCTCAGCGGAACCGTCCGGCCTGCAAAGCCCATCCGGGCCGAGTGGCTGCTGGCCTCGTCGGCAAGGCCGGACAATATCCGGTACACCGACTGCCTGACCCTGAGCAGCAAATACCGCTGGATGGAGGGAGACGCAGAGCCTGTCTCACGGCTGCGCTTCCGTCTCGAGGGGGAGCGCTTTTCAAAGCGGGCAGAGTATGATAGAATAAAATAATCCTAATATAAAGGAGCCGATCATTTGGCAACGGAAACGAAACTCCGGCAGCTGGCCCAGGGAGGCTGTCCGGTCTACTATTTTTATTCCAGCGAGCGCTATCTTGTCCGGCAGGCCGTGGCCCGGGCGGCAAAGCTTCTGGCCGAGGGTGAGGACGAAGAGACGACTGTTCTGGATGGTGCTGCGCCCGAGATCGAGCAGCTTATCATGGCGGCAGGCACCATCTCCTTCTTCGGGACGCGGCGCGTGGTGCTTCTGCCCGAGGTGGACCCCGCCGCCTACAGCGACAAAGACCTCGACGAGCTGTGCGCCACGCTGGCCAGCCTCGAGAATGCCGTGGTGGTGCTGGGCAGCGTGTTCGAGATGGAGCGCAATAAGCTCAAGCTGGGCAAGCGGGCGCAGAAGCTCATCGCCCAGTGTACAAAAGTCGGTTTTGCCGAAGAGCTGGCCAAGCCCAAGCCCTACGAGCTGAAGGTCATGGTGATGGACCGCGCCAAGGCGCAGGACACCACCCTCTCCGAGGGTACGGCGGCGGCCCTGCTGGAACGCTGCGGCGAAGACCCGTTCCTTCTCGAGAACGAGGTGGACAAGCTCTGCGCCCTCTCCGGCTACCAGACCGTGACCACGGCCATGGTGGCCGAAATGGGGACTGTGAGCCTCGAGGCCGACGTCTTCGAGATGATACGGATGATAACGGCAAAAAACGCCACCGGCGCCTGCAAAAAGCTGCAAACGCTTCTCCGCCTGCAGCAGGAGCCCATCCCCATCACGGCGGCCATGATCGGCAGCTATGTGGACCTCTATCGGGTCAAACTGGGCGCAGCCAAGCGGAAGAGCTACAGCACCGTGTTCAAGGATTTCGGCTACAAGGGCAGCGACTACCGGCTCAAGCGCTCTGCCGAGACAGCCAGCCACTACACGCTGCCCCAGCTGGAAGCCTGTATGCAGATTTTGCTTGAGCTGGACAAGAGTCTGAAAAGCCAGCCCGTGAGCGCGCAGACCCTGCTGGAAACGGCGCTCTGCCGTCTGGCGATGGCGGGAGGAAGAAGATGAGCGAGAAACTGGAGCTGCTGCACACCGACCGTGTGCTCATCGTGGAGGGCAAATACGATGCGGCCCGTCTCTCCCATCTGACCGACGCCATGATCCTGCTGACGGACGGCTTCGGCATCTATAAGGATAAGAAGCGTCAGCAGCTCTTCAAACAGCTGGCCCACAAAAACGGCCTTATCCTCCTGACGGACTCCGACGCGGCGGGCTTCCGCATCCGCACCTACATCACAAATCTGGTGGGGGAGAAGAACGTGGTGCAAGCCTACGTTCCGGCCATCCACGGCAAGGAAAAGCGGAAGGCTCAGCCCGGCAAAGAGGGGCTTCTGGGGGTCGAGGGCGTGGACGATGCCCTCGTTTTGCAGGCGCTCCGGGACGCTCTGGGCGAAGAAGCTGGCATTGCCCCTGCAAAGCCGGAGGGGCGGCAGATTACTTATACCGACCTCTATGAGTGGGGGCTTTCGGGTACGGCGGGCTCGGCTGAGCGGAAAACAAAGCTGCTCTGCGCTCTCGGTCTGCCGCCCCGGCTCTCGAAAAAAGAGCTGGTGGAAGCCCTCAACCGCCTTTACAGCTACGAGCAGCTGGACGAAATGCAGTCGGAACTGCTCAAAACATGAAAATACAGCAAACTCTCCTGAGAAAAGCATGAAAAAGATTCAAGCAAGACTTCTGGGAAATTTGCCGTAAGCTGTGATATAATCAATATACTGTGCGCCCGTCGTGGACGAAACGACGGGCGCAGATCTTTGCAAGGTGCAATAAAGGAGACAATCAATGGAACGCGAAAAACTCAAATCGAGACTCGGGTTCATCCTCCTTTCCGCCGGCTGCGCGATCGGCATCGGAAATGTGTGGAAGTTCCCTTACATGGCAGGTCAGGGCGGCGGCGGCGCTTTCGTGCTGTTCTACCTGCTGTTCCTCGTCATTCTGGGCCTGCCCATCATGACCATGGAGTTCTCCGTGGGCCGTGCCAGCCACAAGAGCCCGGTGCACGCCTATCAGGCCCTCGAAAAGCCCGGCCAGAAGTGGCACATCCACGGCTACTTCACCCTCATCGGCTGCTACCTGCTGATGATGTTCTACACCACGGTGTCCGGCTGGATGCTCCACTACTTCTACATGACCGCTGCCGGTAAGCTGGTGGGCCTTGACGCCGACCAGGTGGCTGGCAAGTTCACCGAGATGCTGGCAAGCCCGCTGACCATGGGCTTCTGGATGGTGGTCGTTGTGGCCATCGGCATCTTCGTCTGCGCCCGCGGTTTGCAGAACGGCCTCGAGAAAGTCACGAAAGTCATGATGATCGCCCTGCTGGTCATCATGGTGGTGCTGGCAGTCAACAGCATGTCCATGCCCGGCGCAAAGGAGGGCCTGATCTTCTTCCTTGTACCCGACTTTGAGCGGATGAAGGAAGTGGGCATCGTCAACACTCTGGTGGGGGCCATGAATCAGGCGTTCTTCACCCTGAGCCTCGGCATCGGTGCAATGGCCATCTTCGGCAGCTACATCGGCAAAGAGCACGCCCTGCTGGGCGAGAGCGTCCGCGTCGTGGTGCTGGATACCTTCGTCGCCATCACCGCCGGCCTCATCATCTTCCCGGCCTGCTTCACTTACGGTGTGGACCAGACCAGCGGCCCCAGCCTCATCTTCATCACCCTGCCCAACATCTTCGCCAATATGGCGATGGGCCGTCTGTGGGGCAGCCTGTTCTTCCTGTTCATGGCCTTTGCGGCGCTTTCCACCGTGCTGGCCGTCTTCGAGAACATCATCTGCTGCGGCATGGAGCTGACCGGCTGGAACCGTCAGAAGTCCAGCCTTGTCAACTTCTTCCTCATCATCGCCCTCTCTCTGCCCTGTGTGCTGGGCTACAACGTCTGGGCCTGGGACGGCTTCGCCATCTTCGGCGGTGCGGTGCTGGATGTGGAGGATTTCCTCGTCAGCAACCTCTTCCTGCCGCTGGGCTCCCTCGTCTACCTGCTGTTCTGCGTCACCCGCTGCGGCTGGGGCTGGGACAACTACAAGAAGGAAGTCAACACCGGCAAAGGCCTCAAGATGCACGACTGGATGCGCGGCTACCTGACCTATGGCCTGCCCCTCATCGTCCTGTTCATCTTCGTGTTCGGCCTGTACGATAAGTTCATCGCCTGATAAAACAAAAATACGGGATGCGGCATTTTGCAGCATCCCGTATTTTTTATCACTTTATTTCACATACCGGCCTTCGCAGATATTCTTGCAGCAGGCACTGATGGGGAACCAGCAGCAGTCGCGGCAGATGTCGGCGAGGATCTCCGGCGTGGCCTTGGCGTCGATCTCGCGGATGAGGTCCTGGTAGACGTAATCCTTTTCCTCGAGGCCGAAGTATTCCACCGTCTTTGCATCGTAGCGCTTGACCTTTTCCTGCGTGTCGCAGAGGTCAGTCCCCAGCTTGTTGGGGCAGCAGGAGCAGAGGGTGTCAGTGGAGAAGATGAGGTGGATGGTGGTGCCGGGAACATCCCGCAGCTGATGCACCACGTCGGTCATGTGGGCCACGAAATCGTTGTCATAGCCTTTGCCGGAGTAGCCCTGCGTGCAGAGCAGATGATGGGGACGAAGTACGATGCTCATGCTTTCAGCCCCGGAATGCGCTTCCGCAGATTCAGGCCGATGGCGCAGGCCAGAACTGCCTTGATGATGGCAGTGGGGATGAAGGGCAGGACGCAGGCGGTGATCCCCACGGCGACGGTGCTGTGGGCGACGACCACGAACATTGCAACGCCTACCACATAGTTGACCACCGTGCCGACGATGACAGCGGTGACGAAAGCGCCCTTGAAAGCGTCACGGTGTTCCACGCCGAGGCCGATGATGTAGGCCATCAGGGGGAAAGAGATGAGGAAGCCGCCGGTGGGGCCGACGAATTTATCGAAACCGCCGGAGAAGTTTGCCAGCACCGGCACGCCCACAGCGCCCAGTGCCAGGTACACCAGCGTAGCGATGGCGGAAAGCTTGGAACCCAGCACCACAGCAGCCAGCGTGATGGCAAAGGTCTGCATGGTCATGGGGACGCCCAGAGGCATCGGGATGGAGATCTGGGCCATGACGGCAATGACGGCGGCGAACAGACCTGCATAGCAGATGTCCCGCACAGAGAACTTGGACTTGGCGGCCGCAGCGGCCTGGGTGTTCTGACTCATAAGAATTGTTCCTCCTATACGTTCTGGCCCAAAGCGGCCATGCTCCCAGTATGGCAGACTGCAAACACTGCGTCAACTTTGGATTTGCGAAAAGGTTTACAATTCGAAACGAAAAACAAAACAGAAAAATACACAAAAGATGTCGCTTTTGGTTGTGAAATGTGCTATACTAAACCCTAGCTATAAGAAGCACACCAGTGATAGATAGAGAGGAGAACATCATGCAGCATGAAACCGTGATCGTGCTGGACTTTGGCGGCCAGTACAATCAGCTCATCGCGCGCCGCGTCCGCGAGAATAATGTCTACTGTGAGATCTATTCCTATAAGACGGACCTGTCCGTCATCAAGGCGAAGAACCCCAAGGGCATCATCTTCACCGGCGGCCCCAACAGCGTCTATCTGGAGGATTCGCCCACCATCGACCCCGAGATCTTCAGCTGGGGCGTGCCTGTGCTGGGCATCTGCTACGGCAGTCAGCTCATGATGCACCTGCTGGGCGGCCGCGTCTGCCGCGCCCCCGAGCGCGAGTACGGCAAGACCGAGGTCTTCGTGGACAACAGCAGCAAGATGTTCACCGATGTGCAGCCCTCCACCGTCTGCTGGATGAGCCACAACGACTATATCGAGCAGGCTGCGCCCGGCTTCAAAATCACTGCCCACACCGTCAACTGCCCGGTGGCCGCAGCTGAGAACGAGGAAAAGGGGCTGTACGCCGTTCAGTTCCACCCCGAGGTGCTCCACACCGCTGAGGGCAAGAAGATGCTGCACAACTTCGTGTACAACGTCTGCGGCTGCACCGGCGACTGGAAGATGGACTCCTTCGTGGAGAACAATGTCGAGGCCCTGCGGAAACGCATCGGCAGCGGCAAGGTGCTCTGCGCCCTGTCCGGCGGCGTCGATTCCTCCGTGCTGGCTGCCATGCTGGCCAAGGCCATCGGCAAGCAGCTGACCTGCGTCTTTGTTGACCACGGCCTGCTGCGCAAGAATGAGAAGGAAGAGGTCTGCTCCGTCTTCGGCCCCGGCAACGCCAACGGCTTTGACATCAACTTCATCTGCGTGGACGCCCGTGACCGCTACTTTGCAAAGCTGGCCGGTGTCACCGAGCCGGAGCGCAAGCGCAAGATCATCGGCGAGGAGTTCATCCGCGTCTTTGAGGAACAGGCGAAGCAGATCGGCAAGGTCGATTTCCTCGCACAGGGTACCATTTACCCCGATGTCGTCGAGAGCGGTCTGGGCGGTGAGTCCACCGTCATCAAGAGCCACCACAACGTCGGCGGCCTGCCTGACACCGTAGACTTCAAGGAGCTGGTCGAGCCTCTGCGCAACCTGTTCAAGGACGAAGTCCGTCAGGCTGGCCGTGAGCTGGGTCTGCCCGAGTATCTGGTCAGCCGCCAGCCCTTCCCCGGCCCCGGTCTGGGCATCCGCATCATCGGCGAAGTGACCCCCGAGAAGGTCGCTATCGTGCAGGACGCCGACGCCATCTGGCGTGAGGAGATCGCCAAGGCGGGCCTCGATAAGGAGATCAGCCAGTATTACGCCGCTCTGACCAATATGCACAGCGTCGGCGTCATGGGCGACGAGCGCACCTACGACTACGCCGTGGCCCTGCGCGCCGTCACCACCACTGACTTCATGACCGCCGAGAGCTACAATATGCCCTGGGACGTGCTGGGCACTGTCACCAGCCGCATCGTCAATGAGGTCAAGCACGTCAACCGCGTGTTCTACGACTGCACCGGTAAGCCGCCGGCCACGATCGAGCTCGAGTAATCTGCGGACCCTGAAAAGTGTTGATGAAACGCAATATTTTGAGAATCAAAAGGCTCTGTGATACTGCTTTGATACAATCAGGCGATTATTCATAAAAAGAGACATGAGAATGAGGCTGTTGCAAAATAAAAATGCAACAGCAGTAGAAACCCGGAACCCTTTTTGAGCCGTTTTGACTCTGAAAAGGTTCCGGGTTTTGTGCAATATTTTTCGAGGAACTATTTTGCAACAGCCCTTTTTCGCATATCCATATCCTTCTCACACACCCGATGGCAGTAGGCCATTCTCCTTCGAGTAGGCATACGCCTCCTCCTTAAAATGCCGGATGGCGAGGGCGTTTAGGTGGTCGGGGAAGGCGCTGGAAATAAGGTAGCAGATACGCGTCGGGGGCGGGTCGAGAAGCTCGTAAATTTGAACTGGAAACTCACGGGTCAGTTCAGGAAGGTTGCTACGCTGGACGATGGCCCAGCTGCCGGGCTGCTGGAGGCCATAGGGATGCCTTTGACCCTTATCCCTATTCTGGCTGCGATTTGGCCGGCCATCGACCCCATCCATACCCTGATGAACAACATCAGCGACCTTGTGGGCACTATGCTCATCGCTCGTCAACTGGACAAGGTGGATATGAACGTTTATAATAGCTGATAGGAACAGCCACAACAAGTAACATACGAAAGAGTACGCAAGATGAGAACACCGGAAGAACAGCTGGTCGATGCCAGCCTTGATATGGGAAAAGCCCTGCTTCTAGCAGGCGGCGAGGTGACGCGGGTAGAGGACACCATCACCCGCATCCTCCACGCCTATGGGATGCATAAGGTGGGCGTGTTTACCATTACCTCCCTTATTGAGGTCACGGCACGCACGCCGGACGGCGACGAGATCGTCAAGGCCCGGCGCATCGCCGGAGGCTATGCCACCAACCTCGACCGGGTAGAACAGTTGAATGCCCTCTCCCGTGAAATTTGCGCCACCTGCCCTCCGCCGCAGGACATCATTTCCCGTATAGAGGCCATCAAGTACCCGAAGCCGGAGGCGGCGTGGATCAGCTACGTCGGCGCGATGCTGGCAGCAGGAAGCTTCACTGTCTTCTTCGGCGGCAGACTGGCCGATGTCCCGGCGACAATCATCCTCGCCTGTTTCATCAACTGGATGGATCGGAAAGGCATTTACAAAAAGGAGAACCAGCTGCTGTTTTATCTGGTCTGTTCCATCGTGACGGGCTTTTTGGGCTGCATCCTCGTCCGGGTGGGCATCGGTGTCCATCTGGACAAAATTCTCATCGGATGCATCATGCTGACCATTCCCGGCATCCCCATTACCTACGCGATGCGGGATATGCTGCTGGGCGAGAGCATCACAGGTCTGTTTCGGTTTGTGGAATCCCTGCTCATTGCGGCCAGCATTGCGGGCGGCTTCCTGCTTGCGACCGTCCTTGCAGAGGGGGTACTGTAATGGGGCAGATATTAGCTGGTGCGCTGGGAGGCCTCGGCTTCTCCGTTGTCTTCGGTGTGCGCAAAAAGTACATGGTGCTCATCGCCCTCAATGCTGGCTTGTCGTGGGCCGTCTATCTGGCAGTGAACGCGCTGGCCGGGGACTTCGCAGGCAATATGGCGTCGGCCATGTTCTGCAGCCTAATGGCCGCAGTTCTGGCCCGGCGCGTCAAGGTTCCTACCGTCGTGCTCCAGATGCCCGCCACCGTGCCCATGATTCCCGGTGGCAGTCTCTACTACACGATGCTCTATGTCTTCTCGGGCGATATGCTCAATGCCAAGCTCTATTTCCTCTCCACCATCCGCGCTATCTTCGGTATGGCTATCGGTTTTGCTGTGGTGAGTGTCCTGCTCAGGACGCTGGCCGAAAAGCGTAACAGCGCCACGCACGGCGCTTGATCTCAGGTCTTTCATGCGGGGAGCTGCATTCTCGGCGGATCCTTATCTTGAACATGTGCCTCTTTTGGCTGATTTTTCTATACTTGTACCACATCCCATTCCTCTCTGCGGAAAGATAACTCGCCCGCTGTACGTGATATGTACCCGGTTTTCTGGACACTGGCTCAAAAATGAATAATTAACCTTCCA
>ERZ810710.197-NODE-197-length-13877-cov-8.85885_pt1 | contig 13877 bp, 15 predicted proteins | sample MGYA00520190_ERZ810710 | MGnify/ENA primary metagenome ERZ810710 (study PRJEB31588, sample SAMN03399942) | human gut metagenome | study: EMG produced TPA metagenomics assembly of the PRJNA231909 data set (A prospective, longitudinal analysis of the...
TCGGCACCATTGGCCTGATGAAAGCCGTGGACACCTTCGACTCCACCCGCCGGGCGCGCTTCTCCACTTATGCCAGCCGGTGCATCGAAAATGCTATCCTCTCCCCAGCGCACTTTGGGATGGAAAAGAGAATCCACCTCTTTCACGCAACAACGTATCTACGTCAAAATGGATTTTTTGGAGCCGAGCGAGCGGTTCCTTTTTTCTACTTCAGAGGGTGTCATGTGAGGGTTATGGTCTAACCCCTCTATACATCTTACAGGTAAGTTTGGCAGGCCCCCGCACCACCGTAGAGGCGCTGGCGTTCTACCGTATGCTTCGCATGTGAGGTATGGCAATTTTTCTCCGGCCAAACGAAAAAGCTCGTCTGCAAGCCACGATATGTGGCAGCGCAGACGGGCTTTCGTTATGGAATCATTCTGTTTCAATTATTCTGATATTCGCTCTGACTTACATGGCGTTCCGTAAAACACGCAGTCGTTCTTCAAACGTTGCTTTCCATGCCGGATGCTCGGAGAATACGGTGTGCTCCACCTGACGGACTTGGTTCAGTCCGATGTTCCGCACCGCTTCCACTGCAGCATCTTTTTGGCTCAGATGGCGTTTTCCCACGGTCAGACAGTTTGCGCCTTCTGGCGTGTCGTACTGCTGAAACGACCGGTTGAAGTCCATCAGGTCATGCAGACGGATGGGCTGATTGGTTTCGTTATCTACCAGCAGACCCCAGTTTTCCCAATGACGGTCGGTATTGCCCACCAGATAATCCAGAATGTTCATCATATAGTAGCCGGGAGCATCCAACTCTAAGATCTTATCCAGCGTGTTCCAATCATGGTTCGTGCAGTAGACATCATAGGCTGCATAGGTCACAAGACTGTATCGCTGAGATGTCATGATTTTGCTGATAGAAACCGGCTCATTTTCAAACATCCCCTGCTCATACAGTACCTGATAGCAGTCAAAGCACCGGCAGATTTTGCTTGCCAGCACTTCACGTTCCACCGCTTCCCTGCCACCATCCTTGTAAAGATAGAAGCCATCCTCTTTTCGCACCCACGCCTTGGGGTACAAGCCGCCCGTAGACAGGTCATTTGCCAGAAGATGGGCGTTTGTCACCGTCATTTGGTGCCCCCGCAGCGCAATATCCACAAGCGCATTGCTTAAGGAGTGTGCAAAAAGGTTGATATCCTCGAATCGAATCTTCTCGTTTTCTTCTTTCACCCAGAACACATCCAGCAAAGACAGACAATGGTAGGATAATGCAATCTGTGCTCGTTCCCTGTCCGTAACACTCTGAGATGCACCGATACTGTTCAGGATTTCCTTGGCGTAGGTGCGATCCAACGTCAACATCCGGGAGGCGCACCAATAGTAAAAGTTCGTTACATTATTGATGCGCTCGTCAAAATCATCCGATTCCACCAGAACCAGATCATAGGGCATGAAATCCTCGAGGCAGACCCTGCATTCCCCTGTCGTGCTGAGTTGTGCCACACAGCTTTCCCGGTGCATGATCTCGTAAAACATGGTTTTCATCCCTCCCTGCGTTCTGTGTCTTGCTCTGTATTTATATTACCTTCTTTTTTCACGGGACGCAAGAGCTTTTACTTTTCAAAAAGCTTTTTCTGCTGCTCCATCAGGACGGTTTCGATACGCTCTTTCAGCAAAAAGCGGAACTGTTTTGAGTGTTATGCAATGCCATAGGATACCATACTGGCTGCCAGCAATCAACAGTTTTGTTGTGTCAGCCGCATTTCAAAAGACTTATGTAACACAAAAAGCCCCACGCTCAACACTGCCTCTGGATCTGACCGTCTCTGGTCAGAGCAGAAAAGCATATGTTGAGCGTGGGGCTTTGTTTATCGGCTCGGCTGCCAACCGGGCTTTTGGTGTTCTTTGGGTTTGTAGGTTCCTTTGGTAGTATCGATCACCGCCTGCAGCAATTCGAGCTTCTGCCATGTGGGGCAGTTCAGACGGTCGATTTTTTCGATCACATAGTTGGCGTGGGCGGTTGCGACCCGTTTTCCAAGTTCGTCCCATCCCTCTTTCGTTTTGGGGTAATGTACCACCACTTCAATGGGGGCACTCTTTCGCATGGCTCACTCACCTCCGGTTACATCGCTATCACCTCATTTTTACGGGTCACTGGTTGTCCGCTATTCGCTGCGGTTTCCGCCCAGAACGTTCAGAGCCAGACTGACCATCAAAGCCATATCAATGCGGAGCATTTCAGCCTTGCTGGCATAGCCCATAAAGCGTTCGATGCGGGATTTATCGATCGTGAAGATCTGCTCCAGAAGAATCATGGACGGTTCTTCAAAGGCCGGGTTGGAATCCACCAGCACATGGGTGGGCTGGTTTTTCTTCTTTTCCGTCCGGGTGGTAACAGTTGCAACGATCAATGTAGGCGAATGACGGTTTCCAATGTTGTTCTGTAGAACTACCACAGGGCGTTTCCCGCCCTGTTCCGAGCCGATATGCGGCTCCATGTCTGCATAGTAGATGTCCCCTCTGAGATATCTCCAATTGTTCGGTAACATAAAAATCAACCTCCTTTTTATGTAAGAAACAGTCGCCGCAGACGGATACCACGACGGCTGTTGTTCAGGAGGTAAAACGAAACTGTCAGTTTTTCAGCGGCAGGCTGAAGTATCATTATCTGGAAGTACCTGAAGCTGCATATTCAATTTTCAAGGTCCGCCCGGCTGCGGCTCCCGCTCCCTTTCGGAGCTGGGCCGCTGCCGTGACAATAGTGTATCGTACTTTCGAGCAAAAGTTTATGGACTCGTAGTCCAAGTCACCCACCCTCTTAGTCCATATATTGTATACAACAGTCCCAAAAAGCAAAAAAATCCCGCCTGAAAAGCAAAACCTTCGCTTTGCCCTCAGACGGGATGTCTTTCGACACGACTGTTATAAATTCAAAAAAGCTCTTGACCTGAAGTCAACTTTAAGGATTATACTGAACCTGTCAGAAAAATCTTTGCCGTTCTTATGCGGCAGGCATGATGACAAAGGAGAATTTACCACTTCCAAGTGATGAGTTACGGTGTTCGTAACCCACCACAGAGTGACCATATTACAGAAATTTGGTGAGACTCGACAAAATGTCAAGTCGAGGTCAAACGTAACACGAACAGTATCCATGTAGACAATTTGTCCACACGGATACAAACCAGAGAGAATAACCTCATGTGCTCATTTTGAACACATGAGGTTGGATGTGCCGTTCTCCCTGCATGGATTTCCTGCCCCCCTTCCGGCGGCGTTTTCCGGCTCTCCTCTTGTGCTTAGCCAATTTTTGCGGCGCGCTGTTCGCTTGCTTGCAAAAATTGGAGCACTGCGCCAGCACTTCCTCCTTGCTTCGCCTGTTGGCGCAGTCGTCAGTGCTGCCCTTGTGGGGTCATCGCCGTGTATCCCATGCAGACGGTCTTTCGATTTTCAAGGTGCGGTGCGAGATTTGGCAATAAAAAATCGCCACACAACAACCTGAACCTGACCATCCCTTCCGGGATAGCCTTGGTTCGGGTTTGCTATGTAGCGATAAGAGAGCCAAAAACTTGCTCCGGCTCCTTTGGACGTCGAACGGAAATACTAAGTGTTTATGTCATATTAAATTGTTGGAATACACTGCCACAGAAATCGAACTGTGTCAACAAAAGTTTTGAAAGCACGCCACTTTCGGCTACTTGCAAGAAAAAATGAGGGAAACCTTGGCAAAAAGAGAGAGGGCTGGACCGTGCCAGCCCTCTTGATATACGCAAAAGCATAAAAAACCGTATAACAGCTGTACAGCCGCCATACGGTTCAAAAAGATTGCTTTACTTCTTGATTTTAATAAGCTTTGCGTTCAGGCTCTCGATGAAGCCGTCCGGCATGATGGAGATCATGCCGGCCATGACCTCAGGGGTCATCTTCTTCATCATGGCCCACATGCCCTCGCCGGGCTTGATGTCAAAGTTGGTGGCCAGCTTCACGGCCTTGGCGGTAACAGCAAAAGCTTCCTCGTTCTTAGCCAGCTCTTCCAGACTGTCCTTGATGCTGTAATAGCCCTCGGGGAACTCCATAGGAGCGGTCAGATCCATGCTGCCCATCTGCTTGAACCAGTTGGCCACGCCCTCCTGACGCTCGTTGAACTCCGGCAGGGTGTAGCAGGCAGGCTCAGTTTCCACCTTTTCCAGCGTGATGCTGTCCTTCACGGTGTCGGCCACAGCCATCAGCACATTGAAGCCCTCGTCCAGCGCCACATCGAACTTGAACACGCGGTGTGCGGTCTGGGTGCCGACCTCCTTGCCGTTGCAGTACAGGGTCACGGTGTCCTGATTGGAGTACACCTTCACCTCGGTGGTCTCACCGGCGCGCTGTGCGTGGCGGCGGCCTGCGATGTGCACCATGGGATCCTTTGCCCAGTAAGCCTGATAGACATAGAAGCTGTCCTTGCGGGTCTTGCGGTCGATGGTGACCAGACCCTTGTTGTTGCGACCCTTCACGCCGCCCTCGCTGCGGGCAGCGCAGCCAAAGTCGAACATATTCCAGACGTGGCTTGCCCAGATCCACGGGCGATCCTCAAAGGCCTGTGCCATGTACTCGTGGTACAGTGCCTGATACTCCTCAGAGTAGTCCTTGCACTGGGGGGTGTTGCTGTGCCAGTTGATGATGCCCTCGCAGCCGTACTCGGAGATGCCAAGGCAGATATCCGGGTTCTCGGCGTGGAACTTGTCCAGCCAGGGGCCGTTCTGCTCGATCTTGCCGCCGTACCAGCCAAAGTAGTGGTTGTAGCTCTCCACATCGGTGATGCGGTGCATGGGGCCGGAGGTGGGGGTGTGAGAAACATGGGCAATGGTGGTCAGACGGGTGGGGTCCAGCTCCTTGCACAGCTTCTGCAGGTCGTGGTGGGTATCCACCAGCTCCTGGCTGATGCCGCCAATGAGAATCTCGTTGGAGATGCCCCAGAACAGGATGGAGGGGTGGTTGTAGTTCTGGATGATGAGCTCCTTCATCTCCTCCATCACATGGGTGTGGGCGTCCTTGCCAGACTTGAATACGCTGATGAAGGGGATCTCTGCCCAGACGGCAAAGCCCAGCTCATCGCAGGCATCGTAGAAATCCTGACTATGCTGATAGTGTGCCAGACGGATGGTGTTGGCACCCAGTTCCTTGATGATCTGTGCGTCCTGATAGTGGTCCTCCACGGTCAGGGCGTTGCCCTTGTACAGCTTATCCTGATGGCGGGAGACACCGCGCAGCGGGGTGGCCTCGCCGTTGATGGAGAAGCCGCCGTCCGGGGTAACGGTGTAGCTGCGCACGCCTACGTTGGCGTAGATCTCGTCAAAGGCCTCGTTGTTGCGCTGCAGACGTGCCACCACGGTGTAGAGGTTCGGCTCGTCCATGCTCCACAGCTCAGCGTCCGGGACGTAAATCGAAATGGCAGTATTGTCAGACGGACGAACAGCGGAAGCCACTTCGCATCCGTAGGGGTCCTCGATGCTGTACATCACGGTAAAGCTGTCGTCGGGGTTGGTGACGAAGCTCTTGATTTCAAAGGTAGCGCCGCCGTCTGCGGTGGGCTTGGGGGTGACCATGATGCCGGGGCCGCCGTAGTAGTCCAGATCAAAGTGTGCGTTGGGCACGCTGATGAGGTTCACGCCCCGGTACAATCCGCCGTAGAAGGTAAAGTCCGCAGAGGCGGGGTACATGGAGGGGGTGTCCTCGTTGCTGACCTCGATGGTCAGCTCGTTGTCGCCGTCACGGCACAGGTCAGTGATGTCGGCGCGGAAGATGGAGAAGCCGCCCTCGTGGGTGGTGGCAACAGTGCCGTTCACCTTGACGGTGGCATCCAGCGCAGCTGCCAGCACCTCCACATACACGCGGCCGCCGGTCAGCGGCTGCACGGGCTTTTTAAAGGTGCGGCTGTACACGCCGGTGGTGCGCAGATAGCTGCCGTTGCCGTCCATGCCGTCCACGGCGTTCCAGGTGTGGGGCAGGGTGACGGTCTCGGCGGCGCGCTCGCCCTTGGGGAAGCGCAGGGTCCAGCCTTCGTTCAGGGAAATGATCTCTCGCATGATGAATTCTCCTGTCTTATTTCTTGTTTTGTTTCTATCGTTCAGGGTTTGGGCATCTTCTTTTACTGATGCTATTCTAGCATGGAAAACGCTGGGAGAGGTAGAACATTTTCGTGCCGGAATCGTAGATTTTTTTACTTTTTCCGGTTTTCCCGGCGGTAGCGGGTGGGGGTCATGCCGAAGGTGCGCTTAAAAATTTTGGCAAAGTAATTTACGTCCAGAATGCCCATTTCTTCCGCCACCTCGGAGATGGAGCGGTCGGTGGTGGTCAGCTGCTGTGCGGCACGTTTGACCCGCTGGGTGTTGATATAGTCGATCAGGGTACTGCCGGTCTCCTGCTTGAACAGGGAGGAAAGATACGACGGGCTGATGTGGCACAGCGCCGCAAGGCTTTTCAGGGTGTGCGGCTCCGAGAGATTCAGATTGATATGGTTGATCACCTTCTGCACCGTAGGGGAGTAGCCTTTCAGGGAGTAGCGGCGGGCGTAGGCACAGTAGTCCCGCAGCATTTGCTGCAGCGTGGCCTGCACGTCCTCCACCGTATCCAGCGTCTCGATGCGGCGGGCGTAGCTGGAGGAAATTTTATCCACATAAAAGGGGTGCACCGCGTTCTGCTCAATGGCCTTGCGCAGCAGGGTGTTCATAATAATGAACTGGCTCTTTTCCCGGTAAAGCGTCCCGATGAACCGGTCACCCAGCGAAAAGCGGCCGAACTGGTGGATGCTGAGGATCGCGGCATTCTCATCGCCCCGGGTCACAGCCTCCAGCATCTCGTTTTCGATCTGATAGCGCTGCTCGATCATGGCAACGGGGATGTCCCGCTCAAAGGTGGGTTCGGTGAAGTAGCGGATATCCGGCTGGAACATGAAGGGCAGAAACTCCTTCACTTCCTGTGTGCGCAGTTCCTCCTGCCCCAGCATAACAGACACCACGGCGTAGATGGCGGTGGCAAAGTCATCGCCGGAAAGAGTGTGGACGCCGTTGTAGTATTCCTGCACAGCTTCGTCCCCGGCTTTACCGAGATTTTTCTGCGCCCACCGGCGGGAATCCTCGCTGCGGGGGCCATCCGTCCACGGGCCGATCATGAACACGGTGTCCTTTTCGTCCGGCACGCGGAACAGGGCAAACTTCAACTCAAAGGTGCCCTCGGCGATCAGCAGCGTCTGCTCCGGGGTGTGCTTCAGCAGGGTATAGCCGAACTCCTGCCAGTCAAACTCCGGGTCCAGCGCCTTGCGCAGACCGTAATCGAAATTTTCCAGCCCGGCAAAGGGCGGGGTCACCCGGCAGGCGGGGATATTGTAAACAGCAGCAAGTTTGCTGAGCACCTGTAAGGGATCTACGTTCATGGGTCTGCTCCTTTCCCGTGCGGCGATTCGTACAGGTTCAGTATACAGCCTTTTTTCACTGAGAACAAGCACCCCGTCGGGCACATTTTCTGTGCTCCGGCGGAGTGCCCGTTCTGCGCAACGGAGGTAAACGATAAGGAAGGGAAAATAGCTTAGTTTTCCTTGCCTTCACGGCGTGCAGCCAGCGTAGCGATGTTCTGTTCCACGCGGGTCTTGCTCAGCGGATAGAGGAAAACAAGGATCAGTGCCAGTGCCACAAAGCCTGCAAAGGGTGCAAGACAGGACAGATTGAAGATCTTGCCGGTGACGGCGGGGTCGAAGGCAGTAGCCTCGGAGTAGCCGATCATGGTCAACAGAGCGCCGATGAGGCCGGAGGAAATGGCCTGACCCAGCTTGCGGGCAAAGGAGTAGACAGAGTACACAGTGCCGTCCTCACGCACGCCGGTGCGCACCTCGGTGTCGTCGATAACGTCGGTGATCATAGCCCAGACCACAGTGTTGAAGTAGCCCATGCTGACGGTAGCCACAGCAGCAAAGGCAACATAGACGAAGGGGTTAGAAGGACGCAGGAGGAAGCACAGCAGGTAGGCAACTGCGCCCACAATGGCACCGGCGGTAGCCAGCTCCTTTTTACCGAACTTCTGGGAGAGCTTGACGGCGGTGGGGGCGCAGATGAGCAGTGTGCCGAGCATGCCCACCAGACTTGCCAGAGACTGTGCGGCAGCGCTGCCGTAGTAGTTGGGGTACACATAGCTGCTCATGCCGCTCATGGTCAGCTGAGAGAGCAGCAGCATCAGGGCGGCGGCGATGATGCCCATCAGGGAGCGGTTGGTTGCAATGCTCTTGACCAGCTTGCCGAAGTCCATCTTCTCGCTCTTGGTGGTCAGCTGCACGCGCTCCTGCACCATCTTGAAGCACAGCAGGTAGCAGATAATAGCCATCACGGAGAACACACCGGCGATGATGGTCATGCGGGAGCCGGAGAGCATGGTCTTGCCGTCCACGGTAACGTAGGCGATCATCGGGGTGCCCACGCCGATGACAAGGCTTGCAAGACTGGCTCCGATGGTGCGCCAGGTGGACAGCTCGGCACGGTCCTTGGACTCGGGAGAAACGGCAGAAGCCATGGAGCCGTAGGGGATGTTGATGGAGGTGTAGAAGATGGAGCCCCACAGGATGTAGGTGACTGCCAGCCAGGCCACCTTGAAGCCGTAAGGCATCCCGGCCAGACCGGACTGGAAGATCAGGAAGGAGGCAATGGCCACAGGGCCGCACATCCGCTTGAGCCACGGGCGGAACTTGCCGTCCTTGGTGGGCTTGCAGCGGTCCACGATCTGACCCATGGTGATATCGGTAAAGGCGTCCACGATGCGGGCCGCCATCATCACGATGCCCACCACACCGGCGGAAACGCCCATCACGTCGGTGTAGAATTTCATCAGGAACAGGGACGAGAGGATGAAGGTGAAGTCGTTGCCGAAGTCACCGAACATATAGCCCAGCTTGTCCTTCATGCCGAAGGGACGCAGGGCACTCTTGCTTTCAGATGCCATAAAAATCTCCTTTTCTTCTTTGCGTTTGCTTTGCCCCGCAGGCCGTGCGGAGCCGAAGTCAGTATGTGTTTGTCATGCATTTATCATACTGGTTTTGCCGCAGAAGGGGTTAGAAGATTTTCAAGGTAAAAACGGTCATTTTTGCGATTTTGTACGATTGCGTCTGCACCGCATCCGGGAGATATCGTGCTTGTTGACCAGCTAAAAGCGTAAAACAATCCCATTTTATAATAAGAATGTTCTGGCAAAGACTGTCCGTTTCTGTTATACTCTAGCCAATGAATACAGCTGTAACAGGAGGATGTTATGGAAAAGAATGTACTGAACACCGATCTTACCGGCAAGGTGGCCGTTGTCACCGGCGCAAGCGGCACGCTGTGCTCCATTTTTGCCAAGGCGCTGGCACGGGCGGGTGCAAAGGTGGCGCTGCTGGGCCGCAACATGGATAAGCTCAAGGAGCTGGCAGATGAGATCGAGGCCGAGGGCGGCATTGCCAAGGGATACACCTGCAACGTGATGAACAAGGCCAACTGTCTGCAGGTAGCCGAGGATGTACTGGCAGACCTTGGCTTGCGTGAACAGAATTAGCTAAATCAACCAATAAAGGCCTCCGAATCTCTTTCTTATTAGGAAAAGATTCGGAGGCCTCTGTTTTACGATTTTTTCGGAATAGCGGCTTTCACCAGCAGCATCATGGGACGGCGCAGTTCATCCTTCATGCCGTAAACACTCAGCATCTCTGCAGAGGTTCTTTGTCATATTCGCTGGTATGGAGTGGTTTCACTGGCTGCATTGAGCTTCTGATAACATCCAAAATGGTCTGATCCGCCGGGAGCCACGGAACGGAATCAATGTCATCTTTTGTCAGCCACCGCGCAGCTTCCGCTTCTTTCAGCACAAGCTCGCCGAAAACCACTTCACACCAGAAGCAGTCCATGGAAAGATGAAACGCCGGATAATCATACTCGATTGTACCAATTAAATCCTCCACGGCGATTTCCGTGTCCAGTTCTTCTTCGATTTCCCGCTTCAGAGCCTACTGCGGGGTTTCGCCCGGCTCGATTTTGCGGCCCGGAAACTCCCACTGGCCTTTGTAGTCGCCATAACCGCGGGCGGTAGCGTAGATTTTGCGTTTTCCCTGCATGGAATCGCAAATCACAGCGGCCACAACACGAATCGTTTTCATAACGTTCTCCTTTTGGATTCATTATAATGGCCGACCGTCAGAAGTCCCACCGACACAATAGAACACCCTGTTTCCTGCTTTTCTTGCAGTAAGCAGCCCCATCTCATGGAATTTCATCACAAACGTCCGAATGGTTGCATACGCGGCGTTTCGGAAATCCTTTTCCAGCTGCTTTGTGGTAAACTCCTCTGCACCATAAGCAGACAGAACATACTCCCAGAGCAGCCGTTCTTTTTCTGTGATTTTTCCTTCTGCAAGAGCAGTTTGATATACCTCAAGATCAGTTTTCGGCGGGACTGCATCCACCTGCAGGCGGTTATAGACCTCATTGCAGAAGTAGAACAGAAAGGGAGTCACATCCGTATAGCCGGAAATCAGAGCATTTCTCTCCACGCGTTCGTAGGCTTTGTAATATGCGTCCTTGTTTTCAGCGATGTATCGGGAAAACGGCGTGAACAGTGCCGCAGGATAGCGCTGCTGAACAAGATACCAGAGGTGGAATAGCCGTGCAGTGCGTCCATTCCCGTCAAAATAGGGGTGGTAGTACGCAAAGGCAAAGTGCAGAATGGCAGCCTTATGCAGCTCATTGATGCCGTCATTGGCATTCGCAAAATCGACAAGACATTTCATGGCACCGGGAAGCCGCTCTGCCGGAAGTCCCGGTCTGGGTTCTTCACCGCCCACAATAAAAATCTCACCATGCCGATAAAAGTGGTTTGGCAGTAATCGATCTTCATCCGGGAGATAATCCCCTGTGCTGATCTGATATAGGTGATGCAGATTCTCCTCGGTGATCCTATTCTGACGATTCGCGATAAACTCCAGTCCGCGCTTCATACCATAGATGCGGGCTTCTTGTTCATCACGAGGGGCATAACCATCGAGGATATAACGGATACTGCTGCGGGTCGAGCGGATACTTTCAATTTGAAAAGTAGCATAAATTTCCTCGGTCATCGCCGACAAACCGAAGTTTTGTCCACTGACAGGGACAGAGAGCAACTGCTTCATACCATTTGTTGAAATTTGCGCGAGGTTCGGCAGGTAAAACAGCTTATTTCCAGAAAAATCAGTCAACGGCAGAGGCTGCGCAAAGTTTTGCCGCAGCAATTCGGCAAATTCTTTGACGCTGACAGTCGAGTACTTGTATTCCATCCGATTGAGTTCAAACAAATGCTTATCTGAAAGCATTTTGGCAAACTGTGCCCCATCCATTCTGTCCACCTCACAGTTGATACTTATTGATACTATATAGTATCAATATACCGATTCTTTATAAAAAAGTCAACCGAAACAGGCCGAACCAACTTTTTTCCATACTTTCCGTCAAAATTCCCGTGGCACAGCCACGAATCACATCTCCATCGGCTTATTCCCCACTTCGTCCAGATACGCATTCAAAAATTCCGCTGCAAGGCTGTTGGGACGGATTTCGGGCAGTAAGGCACAATGCCCTCTTCTTCCAGTTCTTTTTCGATCAATGCCGTGCCGCATTCAAAGCAATGCTTCTGAATCATTTTTACACTCCAAACACTGTTTTCGTCAGCCGGATACCTGCTGCCGTTTTCATCGTATGTTCCATAAAGGTTCGGATTGCCTGCCGGCCGTACCCGCTTTCAGACGCATTGACGATATAATCCGCTTCGATCAAAATCTGGTAGTCGATGCCGTCGATCTGCTCCGGGCTGTGGTGGTGTCCCACCAGATAGGCCACACGGTCGATCTGTTCTGCCGTCATGCCGGTATCCGCCAAGAACTCCCGCACCAGCGGGGCACCCTCCTGCTCCTGATATTTACCATTGGTGTTGCCGTACTTTTTGCGGCAGAGCGGGCAGGCGATATCGTGGGTGATGGCCGCCACCTCCAGAATAAACTGCGTGTCTGCGTCCAGCCCCTCCAGCTCACCAATGGTTTTGGCATAGGTCCACACGCAGCTCAGGTGCGTGATGTCATGGATATTCCCTTCGGAAAAGGCGATCATCTTTTCCATGATCTGTGCAATGGTCATCATTTGTTTTCACTCCCGTTTTTAATACTTAAATGTTCACCTTGATAAACGCGAATTTGTTATTCTCCTATGGAGGTACCGCTATCGTCTTTAAGACCACAAATCGCAACTATACCATTATTTTTATAACTCACAACGAGAATGGTATCATTTCCTATTTTCCAACATGCTGTGCCGTTTTCACTGGTATCAGGCTTCCCCCATACCTCTCTAAGCTGGTCAATATGATACCCAGGCAAAAGGCTATTAACATCGGCTTCACTCATTTCTGCGATTGCCGCCAGAGTGGGAAGATTGTCGTTGCTTTTGTGATTGTAGTATCCATAAAACCACGCCGATACACATATCGCAAGAACCAAGATGATTACAGCTATAACAGATAGCTTCTTTTTCATACAATCACACTCCTCGTCAAGTTCCGATTCATAAAATCCACGTCAGCGCCACTGCAACCAGAAGGGACGGCAGCAGGTTTGCCACCTTGATGGTTCTTGGCCATACCAGATTGATGCTCACCGTCAGGGATGCCGACACGAAGCCGTTGACGAACTGGTTGTCGCCGTCACTGCCAGTCTTGTGTTTGAGCCACTCGCCAAAGCGTTCAAACTGTGCATCCAGATCAATAAGTTCACCCAGCAGCGCACCCAACGCCAGCGATAGAATCATAACCATAGAGCCACCGGTGCTCAAAGTTCCGTCTGGCCTAACCGTCAGTATCTTGGAGAGCGTTCCCGCCGCTCCCAGAAACACCACGGAAAAGCCCGTGGCTTTGATGATTGTATCCTGATAGCGCTCTTTCAGAAAGCGTTTGAACAGAATACCCAGCACACCGCCTATCACAATGGCCAGCGCATTGATGATCGTTCCCAATCCCCGCATTTTCGTTTTTCCTTTGCTTACTGATTCCTGTATTTGTTTAAGACTTCATCCGGGATATGACAGTAGCTGCAATCTTCCGGGTACCGCTCCAGATGGTGCTGATGCTCCTCTGCACTCCGGACGTAATTCGTCAGCGGCAGCACTTCCACAACGATTTTATCCCGGTCCTTCCGGCTGTCAATAAAGGCTCTTGCTTCTTCCAGATGTCCGGGATTTGTGCTGTAAAGCCCCGTGCGATACTTTTTTCCAACATCAACGCCCTGTTTGTTCAGGCTGTACGGGTCGATGATTTCAAACAGATGCTCCATAAGCTCTGTAACACTGGTACATTTCTCATCAAAGACCACTTTAACGCACTCTGCGTATCCATCATACGGGCCGTCCAGCGTGTTTGTTGTTCCGTTGGCTCTCCCGGCTTCGGTCGTCCGTACACCGGGCACCGTGTCAAAAAAATGCTGGACGCCCCAAAGGCACCCGCCTGCAATGTATACCGTTTCCATACTCTTGACTTTCCTTCTTTTACTGGTACAGTTTGCATCCATGCTCTGTACTCCTTACGGTTTCCTTGCCAGCTGCAAATCGATCCATCATAATGCCGTTTTTCTCCGCATAGGCAGTACACTCACGAATCTGCCCTTCGATGGATTCCTCGCGCTGGTCGTCGCTGGAATAGCGGGCATAGATTACGGCGGTCATGCAAACACCCCTTTCACTTCATTCTCCGCAGGCGGCGCACAAGGTCGGAGGCACTGTACAGCACACGGGCCACCGACACGGCATCCTCGCCCACAATGTAGAGCACCGAGTAGTTATCCACCAGCATCTGTCGCAGCCCTTGGGTGC
>ERZ810710.198-NODE-198-length-13867-cov-6.90103_pt1 | contig 13867 bp, 10 predicted proteins | sample MGYA00520190_ERZ810710 | MGnify/ENA primary metagenome ERZ810710 (study PRJEB31588, sample SAMN03399942) | human gut metagenome | study: EMG produced TPA metagenomics assembly of the PRJNA231909 data set (A prospective, longitudinal analysis of the...
TCCGATCTTGTGCAACAAGGTAGGAGGAATTTATACTGTTTTGTCTACAAGGGCAAATACGTTGCAAACTAACTTCCGTGACAAATTATTTTTTATAGGGCCGGATGTATGGCAAGGAAAGGACAATCCCTTGTTTATAGAATCTGACAATCTTTGTGCGGCATGGAAAGAACATGCCCTCAAGAAAGATGACCTTTCTGTCCGTGTCGGACGTTGGAATATTCCGGGTGAACCCATTGTTATTCTCGTTGACTTTCAGCCTTTTTTTGAGAAAAAGAATGAAATCTATACTGAAATGTGGAATCACTTTCAAGTCGATTCATTGCATGCTTACGGCGATTATGACGAAGCATCCATGTTTTCGTATGCTGCCGGAAAAGTGGTGGAAAGCTTCTATCGCTACAACCTGACTGAAAATGATAAGGTCATTTATCAGGCACATGAATGGATGACCGGCCTGGGAGCACTGTATCTGCAATTGGCTGTTCCCGAAATAGGAACCATCTTCACCACCCATGCCACTTCTATCGGCCGTAGCATTGCCGGAAACGATAAACCTTTATATGACTATCTGTTTGCTTATAACGGCGATCAGATGGCACAGGAGCTGAATATGCAGTCGAAGCACTCGATTGAAAAGCAGACTGCGCATCACGTTGACTGCTTTACGACGGTGAGCGAAATCACCAACAACGAGTGTAAGGAACTGCTTGATAAAGCCGCCGATGTAGTATTGATGAACGGTTTCGAGGACGATTTCGTTCCTCAGGGAAGCGCTTTCACCGGTAAGCGCAAACGTGCGCGTGCATTGATGTTGAATGTGGCCAATAAGCTTCTGGGTACCCATATGGACGATGACACATTAATTATCGGCACCAGTGGACGTTACGAGTTTAAGAACAAAGGGATCGACGTGTTTCTGGAATCATTGAACCGTTTGAACCGGGACAAGGACCTGCAGAAGAACGTGCTGGCATTTGTCAATGTACCGGGTTGGGTGGGAGAGCCCCGCGAGGATTTGCAGACACGGCTGAAAAGCAAAGAAAAATTCGATACTCCGCTCGAAGTACCTTTCATTACCCATTGGCTGCATAACATGACCCACGACCAGGTTCTGGATATGCTCAAATATCTTGGTATGGGAAATCGTCCGGAAGATAAAGTGAAGGTGATTTTCGTTCCGTGCTATCTGGATGGAAAAGATGGAATCCTGAACAAAGAATATTATGATCTGATATTGGGAGAAGACTTGAGTGTCTATCCTTCTTATTACGAACCTTGGGGATACACTCCGCTTGAGAGTGTGGCATTCCGCGTACCTACTATTACAACAGACCTGGCAGGCTTTGGCCTTTGGGTGAACAGCCTGAAAAATCAGCATGGCATCGATAATGGGGTAGAGGTGTTACACCGTTCGGACTATAATTACTCAGAGGTAGCCGACGGTATCAAAGATACGATCGCACTGTTCTCGGGTAAAACAGATAATGAGGTGAAAGAGATCCGCAAACAAGCTGCGGCTGTGGCCGAACAGGCTCTATGGAAGCATTTCATCAAATATTATTACGAGGCTTATGACATCGCCTTGCGTAATGCCATGAAACGTCAACTAAACTAAGTATTTATTCATCAACAAGTAAACAATAACATTATGAAAATTAAAGTAAGTAATGTGAATACTCCGAATTGGAAGGAGGTAACTGTAAAGTCACGTGTTCCTGCGGAATTAGAGAAACTATCTGAACTGGCACGCAACATTTGGTGGGCGTGGAATTATGAAGCTACTGAACTCTTCAGAGACTTGGATCCGACTCTCTGGAAAGAAGCCGGTCAGAATCCTGTGCTTTTGCTTGAACGTATGAGTTACGAAAAACTGGAAGCTTTATCAAAAGATAAAGTAATCCTGAAACGCATGAACGACGTATATGCTAAATTTAGAGACTACATGGATGTGACGCCCGATAACAAACGTCCGTCAGTGGCTTACTTTAGCATGGAATATGGTTTGAATCATGTTCTTAAAATATATTCCGGTGGTCTGGGTGTATTGGCCGGTGACTATCTGAAAGAAGCTTCAGACAGTAATGTAGATCTGTGTGCAGTAGGTTTCCTGTATCGCTATGGTTACTTTACACAAACCCTGTCGATGGACGGACAGCAGATTGCCAATTACGAGGCACAGAACTTCGGACAACTCCCTATTGACCGCGTGACGGATGCAGACGGCAAACCGTTGGTAGTAGATGTGCCTTATATGGATTATTACGTACATGCAAATGTATGGAGAGTGAACGTAGGACGCGTTTCTTTGTATCTGCTCGATACAGACAATGAAATGAACAGCGAGTTTGACCGTCCTATCACTCACCAACTGTACGGAGGTGACTGGGAAAACCGTTTGAAACAAGAGATCCTGCTGGGTATCGGCGGTATGCTGACACTGAAGGCATTAGGTATCAAAAAAGATATTTATCACTGTAACGAAGGACACGCCGCCTTGATCAATGTTCAGCGTATCTGCGATTATGTAGCTACCGGACTGACTTTCAACCAGGCTATCGAGTTGGTTCGTGCATCTTCACTGTATACGGTTCACACTCCGGTGCCTGCCGGTCACGACTACTTTGACGAAGGCTTGTTCGGTAAATATATGGGCGGATATCCCGTTAAGATGGGTATCAGCTGGGACGACCTGATGGACCTTGGACGTAACAATCCGGGTGATAAGGGCGAACGTTTCTGTATGTCTGTATTTGCTTGCAACACTTCTCAGGAAGTGAACGGTGTAAGCTGGCTGCACGGAAAAGTTTCTCAGGAGATGTTCTCTTCTATCTGGAAGGGATACTTCCCCGAAGAGAGCCATGTGGGTTATGTGACCAATGGTGTACACTTCCCCACCTGGAGCGCTACCGAATGGAAACAGCTTTATGCTAAATACTTTAACGAAAACTTCTTGTACGATCAGTCAAATCCGAAGATCTGGGAAGCTATCTATAATGTGCCCGATGAAGAGATCTGGAAGACTCGCGTGACGATGAAGAACAAGCTGGTGGATTATATCCGTAAGCAGTTCCGTGAAACGTGGTTGAAGAACCAGGGAGATCCTTCACGCATTGTATCGCTGTTGGACAAGATCAATCCGAATGCATTGCTGATCGGTTTTGGCCGCCGTTTTGCCACTTACAAACGTGCTCACTTGTTGTTCACCGATCTGGAACGCTTGTCTAAGATCGTTAACAATCCCGATTACCCGGTACAGTTCCTCTTCACAGGTAAGGCTCACCCGCACGATGGTGCAGGCCAGGGACTGATCAAGAGAATCGTTGAGATCTCTCAGCGTCCGGAATTCCTGGGTAAGATCATCTTCCTTGAAAACTACGATATGCAGTTGGCCCGTCGTCTGGTGACCGGAGTTGATATCTGGTTGAATACTCCGACCCGTCCGCTCGAAGCATCCGGTACATCGGGTGAGAAAGCGTTGATGAATGGTGTATTGAACTTCTCTGTACTCGACGGATGGTGGCTTGAAGGTTACCGCGAAGGTGCAGGTTGGGCATTGACCGAAAAACGTACTTATCAGAACCAGGAACATCAGGATCAGCTCGACGCAGCTACTATCTACAGTATCCTCGAAACAGAAATCCTGCCGCTGTATTATGCACGCAACAAGAAGGGATACTCTGAAGGCTGGATTAAGAGTGTGAAAAACTCGATCGCCCAGATCGCTCCTCACTATACCATGAAGCGTCAGCTCGACGATTACTACAGTAAGTTCTACTGCAAGGAAGCTAAACGTTTCAAAGAACTGTCTGCCAATGACAATGCAAAGGCAAAAGAGATAGCAGCCTGGAAAGAAGAAGTCGTTGCTAAGTGGGACTCTATCGAGATCGTTTCAAAAGAGAGGGAAGCAGACATTGCACAAGGCGATATCGAAAGCGGCAAAGAGTATACCATTACAGTTGTCGTTGACGAGAAAGGATTGAACGATGCAGTGGGACTGGAGTTGGTTACAACTTATACGACTCCGGAAGGCAAGCAGCATGTATATTCGGTAGAACCATTCAGTGTGATCAAGAAAGAAGGCGACCTGTATACATTCCAGGCTAAGCACAGCTTGTCGAATGCAGGAAGCTTTAAAGTGGCATACCGTATGTTCCCGAAAAATCAGGATCTGCCTCACCGTCAAGACTTCTGCTACGTACGTTGGTTCGTCTGATTGATGTAGAGTAAAGAGAGATTTACCAGATTTATTTTGAAGGGCTGTTTTGAAGTGTATACTGTCAAGACAGCCCTTTATTGCTTAAAGTCGATGTATTATGAGAAGGATTTTTATTTTTATTGCTTTTGCACTGTGCAGTTTGTGGCAATTGAGAGCTCAGGCTGATACGGCTTCGTTCCTGTTTGATAAGTATGAAGATGCCCAAGTGCTCCTGAGAGCCGGAGGCGAATTGAAGTCTAAAATGAACTACAGTATAGTAGTCAATAAGTTTTATTTTATAGACCCTCAGGATAAGCAGGTGAAAGAACTTGCCAATCCGGGAGATATTCTGCTGATCAAGATAGCGGGACGTACATTTTATCCCGAATCCAACGGAGCCGGTATAGAAATGTTGCCGACCAAACCGGTGGTTTACGTTCAGTATAAAGCTACCGCCCGTAAGGAAGCTCCCATGGGGGCTTATGGTACCCGTTCGGAAACAACGGCAGTTCAGAGCTATGGCACCATAACGAGCAACGGACAGTCTTACAAGCTGGAAGGTGAAAAAATTATTGTCAGCAATCGGCACCATGTCTATTGGGTGGAGAAGGATGATAAAATGAAGCAGTTCCGTAACTTTAAGCAACTTGCCAAAATCTACTCAAAACATCGTGCGGAGGTGGAGAAGTATATTGAAGATAATAAGGTGAATTTTGAAGATGTGGATCAGATTGTGAAGCTCTGTGCTTATGCCGATTCACTGAAATAAATCGAAAGCCCGTATCTGATTCATATTCACCACAGATTACACAGATTTACACAGATAAATAGGATGGGTTGTCAGTAGATTAAAGCTATTCTGTGTGAATCAGTGTAATCTGTGGTGAATTATGATATGGTATTCCGCTGATTACTTATTCAGCACTTCTTCCAGTTTGGTCTGAAGCTTTTCGCCGTGCAGGCCGCGTGCCAGGATCGTTCCGTCAGCGTCCACCAACATGGTGTGGGGGATACTGTTTACAGCATACAACTGTGCACCTTCATTTTGCCAGCCTTTCAGGTCGGACATCTGAGGCCATGTGATGTTCAGCTTCTTGATGGCATCTTTCCATTTATCGGCATCCTGATCCAGAGATACACCTACGATTTCGAAGTTTTTGCCTTTATATTTAGCATAAGCTTCTACAATGTTAGGCATTTCGCGGCGGCATGGGCCACACCAGCTTGCCCAGAAGTCAACCAATACCACTTTGCCTTTGCCTACATAGTCAGACAGTTTCACCGGTTTTCCGTCAGGTGTCAGCATTTCGAAGTCGATGAATTTCTGTCCGGCGGCAGTAGCTTTCTGCTTTTCAGTGATATCCTTGATTTTCACAATCGTTTCGTCATTCTGATAGTTGGCGGGAATTTGTTTCAGCAGAGCGTCGTTATCCTCGGTAGAGTTTTCATAGAAGCTTTGTTTGAACAACATGATACCTACCGGATTGGTGATATTCTTCTGTACGCCTTCTTTGATAGCCTGGCTGTACGCCTCTTCCAGTTCTGAAAATTCTTTTTGTTTAGCCATCTTCTGGTCATCGGTCAATGTGCTGTCGCCCATAGCCTGATAGATAGCGACTTGTTTCTGGTCGATTGCATTTATCTTGTTCCGTATCTCCTGATAAGCATCGTTGTTCGGAGTACCGGTTGCCGATTTATCGTCTTTAGACAGGTTTACCTTGATTTTACCGTTTTCGAGGAAGAAATCCACATAGACTCCGTCGCCGTCTTTAGAATAAGTGATGTAGCGGTTCACTACGGAATCCTGTGCGCCTTCGAATGTAAATGTTCCGTTAGCGATGATAGCTGTGTCCAGTTTGTTGAACTGTCTGTTCACACGTTCCTGGATAAATACAGTATCTCCGTCGGCAGCGCCTTCCACAGTACCTGTTATTACATAACCGGGTTTGTTGGTGTTACAAGATGCCACTCCGAGAGCAACTGCTGCAACAGCCAGATAAGTTAACTTTTTCATTGCTTTAGTATGTTTAGTGAATAAATATTTATGCAAAGATAGGTGTTTTTTTAATTCCGGATAGAATTTCTCTGTTATATTAGATTAACATGTATGTACGAATCGGATAAATGTGTACCTTTGCACCCCAAATTAGTATGAATATGCAAGAAAGCAAATCCATTATTGAGGTGAACGGTGTGTCTAAATTCTTCGGTGAGAAGACTGCCTTGGATCATGTGACCCTGAATGTAAAGAAAGGTGAGTTCGTCACCATTCTGGGGCCTTCGGGATGTGGCAAGACTACTTTGTTGCGCCTTATCGCCGGCTTCCAGACAGCTTCGGAAGGCGAGATAAAAATATCGGGGAAAGAAATCACACAAACTCCTCCACACAAACGTCCGGTAAACACGGTATTCCAGAAATACGCTCTGTTCCCGCATCTGAATGTATATGATAATATCGCTTTTGGGCTGAAACTGAAGAAAATGCCCAAGCAGACCATTGAGAAGAAGGTAAAAGCCGCTTTGAAGATGGTGGGGATGACCGATTACGAATATCGTGATGTAGATTCGCTGTCCGGCGGACAGCAGCAGCGTGTGGCCATTGCCCGTGCCATCGTCAACGAACCGGAAGTGTTGCTGCTTGACGAGCCTTTGGCAGCTCTCGACCTGAAAATGCGTAAAGACATGCAGATGGAGTTGAAGGAGATGCACAAATCTCTGGGGATCACTTTTGTGTATGTCACTCACGATCAGGAAGAAGCACTGACGCTAAGCGATACGATTGTAGTCATGAGCGAGGGACGCATCCAGCAGATTGGTACTCCGATCGATATATATAACGAGCCTATCAATTCGTTTGTAGCCGATTTCATCGGAGAAAGTAATATCCTGAACGGAGTGATGATCCACGACAAACTGGTACGTTTCTGTAATACCGAATTCGAGTGTGTAGACGAAGGTTTTGGCGAGAACATGCCCGTGGACGTAGTGATCCGTCCGGAAGACCTTTACATCTTTCCGGTTTCGGAAGCGGCGCAACTGACCGGTGTGGTGCAATCGTCTGTCTTTAAAGGCGTACATTACGAAATGACGGTTCTCTGCAATGGCTATGAATTTCTGGTACAAGACTATCATCATTTTGAAGTCGGGGCTCTCGTCGGGTTGCTGGTGAAACCGTTCGATATTCATATTATGAAGAAAGAGCGTGTGTGCAATACTTTTGAAGGCAAGCTGATCGACGAAACCCATGTGGAGTTTTTGGGATGCAACTTCGAGTGTGCTCCTGTCACGGGGATCGAAGCAGGCAGCGAGGTGAAGGTGGAAGTCGGTTTCGACAACGTGATTCTTCAGGACAACGAAGAAGACGGTGCACTGACCGGAGAGGTGAAGTTTATCCTTTATAAGGGTGACCATTATCATCTGACTGTGCTTTCGGATTGGGACGAGAATGTGTTTGTAGATACGAACGACGTATGGGACGATGGCGACCGTGTAGGTATCACCATCCCCCCGGACGGTATCAGAGTAATTAAGAACTAATAAAATAAGAGTTAAGAGTGAAAAGATTATCGGTCTTTTTTTCATCACGTAAGAGTTGGACACTCCCTTACATTATCTTTTCGGCGATCTTCGTCGTTATTCCGCTACTCCTTATCGTGGTTTATGCTTTCACCGATGACAGCGGACATCTGACTTTGGAAAACTTTGCGAAGTTTTTTCAGCACCACGAAGCTATCAATACCTTTGTCTATTCCATCGGTATTGCCATTATTACTACCATTGTCTGTATCCTGCTGGGCTATCCGGCAGCATGGATACTGAGCAACGCAAAACTGAACCGGTCGAAAACAATGGTCGTACTGTTTATTCTTCCCATGTGGGTCAACATTCTGGTACGTACGTTGGCTACGGTAGCCTTGTTCGACTTCTTCAGTGTTCCGCTCGGTGAGGGTGCCCTGATATTCGGTATGGTCTATAACTTCATACCATTTATGATTTACCCCATCTACAACACTTTGCAAAAGATGGATCACAGTTATATTGAGGCTGCGCAGGATCTGGGTGCCAATCCCGTTCAGGTCTTTTTTAAGGCCGTGCTTCCGCTTTCCATGCCGGGGGTGATGAGTGGCATCATGATGGTTTTCATGCCTACTATCTCAACCTTTGCCATTGCCGAGTTGTTGACGATGAACAATATCAAACTGTTTGGTACCACAATCCAGGAGAATATCAATAACAGTATGTGGAACTATGGCGCGGCCCTGTCGCTGATTATGTTGCTGCTGATTGCCGCGACCTCTCTGTTCAGCACCGACGACAAAGATAATACGAACGAAGGAGGTGGGCTATGGTAAAGAAGATTTTCGCTCAGACCTATTTGTGGATTCTGCTTTTGCTGCTCTATTCGCCTATCGTGATTATAATGATCTACTCTTTTACCGAGGCAAAAGTGCTGGGCAACTGGACCGGATTCTCCACAAAACTGTATTCGTCACTGTTCACTACCGGCACTCACCATTCGCTGATGAATGCGCTGATCAATACTGTGACCATTGCTTTGATTGCAGCTACGGCTTCCACCCTGCTGGGGAGTATCACTGCTATCGGCATCTTCAACCTGAAGGCACGTTCGCGGAAGGCCATCAGCTTTGTGAACAGCATTCCTATCCTGAATGGGGATATTATTACCGGTATTTCACTGTTTCTGTTGTTTGTGTCGCTGGGGATATCGCAGGTATATACGACCGTTGTACTGGCACACATCACTTTCTGTACTCCTTATGTGGTACTCAGCGTGTTGCCCCGTCTCAAGCAGATGAATCCTAATATTTACGAAGCCGCCCTCGATCTGGGAGCGACTCCGATGCAGGCACTCCGCAAAGTGATTGTTCCGGAGATTCGTCCGGGAATGATTAGCGGTTTCATGCTTGCGCTGACACTTTCTATCGATGATTTTGCAGTAACGGTATTTACGATCGGTAACGAAGGTCTCGAGACACTTTCCACCTATATCTATGCCGATGCCCGCAAAGGAGGGCTGACTCCGGAACTGCGTCCGCTTTCGACCATTATTTTCGTGGTGGTGCTGGCCTTGCTGATTGTCATTAACCGGCGTGCCGGAAAAGAGAAAAAGTGATACCTGACGTTGGTCGGCCTCGCCGTTTAAAGCGAGAGACCGCCGGTTTAAACCCCAACTGTCATTGCTTTTAAAGATAGTGTCCGTTGGTTTGAAACCCACGTCCTTTGGGTTTTAAACCAAAATAGAAGAGAATTTACGAGAATCAAGAAATAGTATAAAGTGTTAATGAATAAGCTGTTAATAACTCTTTGCCTTGCAGCGTCATTTATGCTTTCCGGTTGTTACAATTCCGGTGAGCCCCGCGAAAAGGTATTGAAAATTTATAACTGGGCCGATTACATCGGCGACGGAGTGCTGGAAGATTTCCAGGCATATTATAAGGAGCAGACAGGCGAGGATATTCGTATTGTCTATCAAACTTTCGATATCAACGAAATCATGTTGACCAAGATCGAAAAAGGGCACGAAGATTTTGATGTGGTATGCCCTTCGGAATACATCATCGAGCGGATGTTGAAGAAAGACTTGCTGTTGCCCATCGACACCGTTTTTCCCCATTCGCCCGACTACATGAATGACGTGTCTCCTTATATCCGGGAACAGATCGATAAGTTGAGTCAACCCGGACGCGTTGCCAGTCATTATGCCGTGTGTTACATGTGGGGAACGGCCGGGATACTGTATAACAAGGCTTTTGTTCCCGATGCGGATGCCGAAAGTTGGAGTTGCCTTTGGGATCGGAAATATGCCGGCAAGATATTGATGAAAGACAGTTACCGCGATGCGTACGGGACGGCCATCATTTACGCACATGCCCGTGATCTGGCCGGAGGCAAGGTGACAGTAGAGGATCTGATGAACGACTATTCTCCCCGTGCAATGGAGATTGCCGAAAAATACCTCAAGGCGATGAAACCCAATATAGCCGGTTGGGAGGCAGACTTCGGTAAAGAGATGATGACCAAAAATAAAGCATGGCTCAATATGACCTGGAGCGGAGATGCCAAATGGGCCATCGAAGAAGCGGATGCGGTAGGAGTGGACCTGGACTATGTAGTGCCTCGGGAAGGAAGCAACATCTGGTATGACGGCTGGGTGATTCCTAAGTATGCCGGCAATCCGGAAGCTGCCAGCTATTTCATCAACTTCATGTGCCGTCCCGACATTGCTTTGCGGAATATGGAAGCGAGCGGTTATGTGAGTGCTGTGGCTTCGCCTGAAATCATGGAGGCGAAGACAGACACCACCCTGACTTATTATTCGGATTTGAGCTATTTCTTCGGACCGGGAGCAGACAGCCTGCAGATTGACAAGATACAGTACCCGGACCGTAAGGTGGTAGAACGTTGTGCCATGATTCGTGATTTCGGCGATAAGACGAAAGATGTTCTTGAAATCTGGTCGCGCATTAAGGGAGACAATCTGGGAGTGGGCATTACGATCCTGATCTTCGTAGTAGTAGGTTTGATGAGCGGCTGGATGATTTATAAACGGATACAGCGCTATAAACACAAGAAGATGCAGAGGCGCCGGAGCCGTAGGCGGAAGAAACAGAGGTGAGACTAAAGCATCGTCAAAATCTCAATTTTAATAAAAAAAATAAAAGAAAATGATGATTTTGTTTCTCAGTCTGTTGTAAATGTCTATATTTACCGCGTATTAAAGATTTCTGATAGGATGTGTTTTATTTCCAAGGTACTTGTAGAGTAATTTATCTCCTTATTAAGACTTCTCTAAGATAACAAATTTTATTAATTGTATTAATTATTTTTTCAATGAACATTTTTATTGCAGGTATCAGCTATAATCTTAGCAATGCTGATTTAGGAGAATTATTCGAAGAGTTTGGAGAAGTTATTTCAGCCAAAATCGTTATGGACAGAGAAACTGGCCGTTCTAAAGGATTCGGTTTTGTAGAAATGCCTAATGACGAAGAGGGAAATGCTGCCATCGCAGCACTGAACGAAAAAGAAATAGACGGAAAGACACTTGCCGTATCAGTTGCACGTCCGAGAGAAGAAGGCCCGCGTCGTAACAGCAATTACGGTGGTGGTAATCGTGGCGGCTATGGTAACAACCGTGGTGGTGGTTACGGTGGTGGTAATCGTGGCGGCGGCTATGGCGGCGGTCGTGACAGATATTAATCGAACAAGATTACCTGTTTGTCAAAACAGACTTATAGAGGAGATGCCCGGGATTTGTTCCGGGCATCTTTTTTTATGATTTTTGTCGCTACTCCCTTTCCGTGTATATAGATAAATTCTGAAACGAATCAAAAAAACTACGGAGTATTCGTAGATTATTCGTTTTTATTTTTATCTTTGCATGATATAGAAATGGAGAGTTTATGAAGAATATCAGGCAATTTCATCTCCTAAGTTCAATTCTGGGGGGAGTATTTTTATTTTCTTCCTGTTCGGTCGTTCCCAAGGCCGAAGAGAAAAATCTTTCGGAGCAATGGCCGGTGGTCGCTTCCTATCAATGGGCCGGTCAAGACTCGGTTGTGGTATGTGACCTCAGCTTGCTGAAAGATACGGTTGACTTACCGTTCAGTTTCTTTTTGAAAGACTTTCAAATCATCAAGCTCGATAACCGTGATGAAGCGATGGTCGGAGAAAACAATCTGTGTGTTTCCGAAAATTACATCCTTGTCTACGGTTCTGTTTATGAACTCCATCCCTGCCGGTTATTTACTAAAAAAGGAGAGTTTGTTACCAATATAGGTGCTATCGGGCAAGGGCCGGGAGAGTATCGTGCCGTATACAAAGCGGAGATTGACGAAAAACATAATTGTATCTATCTGATGCCTTTCGCTAACAGCAATGCCATCTATGTTTATGATCTGGCTGGGAAACCGTTGCGTTCCATTCCGTTACATCAGTCGGTCTCCAAGGCTGTATTCAAAGTCGATGCCGATAAACGTGAACTTACGGTGGGGGCACTTCCCTTTACCGGATACCCTTTTGTGGCATGGGTACAGGATTTTGAAGGACATCTGCTCGATTCGGTTCCTGCTGCCAGGCATCTGTCTGTTCTTCCCGATTATAGCAATGAGGTGATGTACGGTGCCAATACGGAAGTATTCGATCTTTATATCAGCACCTTCTTTGAACTGCGTCCCGATACGCTTTATCATTATATCCGTTCGGAAAGCAGGCTGAAGCCCCGCTTCACACTCAACATTGGAGACAGGAAACGTTCGATAACCACATTCTATGAGTTGCCTCAGGCCTATGTAGGCAGATTGATGGTAGAGGAACAAGTGAGTGATGGAATGTGGGAGACGAAATCACCTTCGAACTTTATAGTGGATAAGGCATCGTTGCGCGGAACTTTTTTCCGGGTGATCAATGACTTTGCGGGAGGGATGCCGGATCGGTTGTGGACCCCTTGGTCACTCCGTAACAAACAATATATAAGGCTGGTGGAACCGGGAGTGCTGAAAGCGGAAATAGAGTCTTATCTCTCCTCGACAGATGGTAGGAAGGGGAAGAATAGGAAAAAGTTACAGGAATTGTGTGAGTCGATCGGTGAGGAAGATAATAGTTATGTGATATACGCTAAACAGAAAGGAGTTCAGTAATGAAAAAAGTATTTGGAATATTGTTGTTGGTTTTATTCGTTTGCACTTCGTGTGGCGATAAAAGTGAACCTTCATTTAAAGTGTACGATGAATACTCTAAGGAGAAGAAGGTAGAGAAAAAGAATAATATCGGGAAGGCAACCTATATCTTTTGGATAAACAAAACGGAAGCCAAAAAATTGCGCGGGTTGACTTTCAATATAAAATGTAAAGTGACGATCAACGAGGATGGTAGTATAAAGATTCTCGGGTATGAAAAAGAACAGCCCTATACGGTAACGAAAAGTTTAAAAAAATACTTGAAAACTTTCAGGGTAGACAAGGAGGCTTTGGCAGATGGAAGAGTTAAGGTCGGCGATCAGGTGGTCTTTCTGCGTTATGTCGTGCTGAAGTAGAGCGTTCTCTGTGGGCCATTCCGTAGCTGAGATGATCCAATAAAAAATCCTCCCCGGCGGACCGGAGAGGATTTTATTGTTTTAATCCTATTTACGAATGATAGATACTGCCGATTATTCAGCAGCAGCTTCAGTTGCAGCTTCTTCTGCCGGAGCAGCTTCTTCTGCGGGAGCTTCAGCAGCAGCCTTAGCAGCTTCTTCAGCAGCTTTCTTTTCAGCCAATGCTTTTGCTTTTACTTCGTTTACTTTCTTTTCAGCTTCCAGACGTGCTTTTGCTTCAGCTTTCTTAGCTTCCTCTTCTTTAGCTTTCAGAGCAGACAGACCTGACTGTTTGTTGTTCTTCCAAGCTTCGAATTTAGCTTCAGCTTCAGCTTCACCAAATGCGCCTTTAGCTACACCGCCGAGGAGGTGTTTCTTCATGTAAACGCCTTCACGTGAAAGGATGTTGCGAACTGTGTCTGAAGGTTGTGCACCTACCAGCACCCAGTGCAAGGCACGTTCGAAATTCAAATCTACTGTAGCAGGATTGGTGTTAGGGTTGTAAGTACCAATCTTCTCTGTAAATTTACCATCAAGATCGGAAGAGCGTCGTGTAGGGAAAGAGTGTAGATCTC
>ERZ810710.219-NODE-219-length-12013-cov-8.04742_pt1 | contig 12013 bp, 13 predicted proteins | sample MGYA00520190_ERZ810710 | MGnify/ENA primary metagenome ERZ810710 (study PRJEB31588, sample SAMN03399942) | human gut metagenome | study: EMG produced TPA metagenomics assembly of the PRJNA231909 data set (A prospective, longitudinal analysis of the...
CAGAGGGCTATGCCCGCATATGAAAAACCACCAGCTCGGCTGGTGGATGTTTATTGCATTGGATAGCTTGAGCGAGCGACAACCACCAGCTATGCTGGTGGAGTAAAAAAGCTTTAGCCCTAGACAAAAAGAAACCTCCCGGTAGAATAGAGTGTGGGTTTGCCAACCACATTCTAGGAACAGGGAGGTTTATCTTTGAAATGAAAGATAACAAAGACGTAGCTAGTTTAAGCCATACAGCATGGAGATGTCAATACCATGTGGTGTTTGCACCAAAATACCGGAGAATGGTAATTTACGGCCAGATTAAAAAAGATATCGGTCAGATACTCCGCCAACTGTGTGAACAGAAAGGAATTGAAATTATCGAGGCGGAAGCATGTCCTGACCACATCCATATGTTGATAAGTTTTTCTCCAAAGTATAGCATTTCTTACGTCATGGGCTATCTCAAAGGAAAAAGTAGCCTGATGATTTTCGACAGACATGCGAATTTGAAGTACAAGTATGGCAATCGGCATTTCTGGGCCAGAGGATATTTCGTGGATACAGTAGGGAAGAACAAAAAGAAAATCCAAGAGTATATCAGAAATCAACTGCAACAGGACCAGATTGCCGATCAGCTGAGCCTTAAGGAATTCGTGGACCCGTTTACGGGTAGCAAGGAAGCAATAAGATTTGTCAACTGCTCCGCAGGAATATTTCGCAGATCAATATTCCCTAACTTAATAGAACCAGTTTTACATGGAATTGATTTGAACATTATGCCAGGAACAGTAACTGTGTTAGTCGGAGCGTCGGGCAGCGGGAAATCGACGATTGCCAAACTGATTGCAGGTTATTGGGATGTTACGGACGGTTTATTTGCATTATAATGGAATCGAACATTTTCCAAAGAAATTGCTGTATCTGTTATCTTGATTTCCTGTGCTGGGCGTATCAGCTCCGGCGCGTCCAATATTGTGCGGACTTCCCCGGCAATCGTACCTAACATAGCAAAATTATCCGTATAATCTACAACGGCCAATAACGGTTTTATAATTCCCAATGATAGAATCATAATCATAACAAAGGCAGACGCAGATAGAGAACCCTGCAAGTAGAAAAGCACGCCAAAGGGAAGAACTGTAGCGAGAACCGTAGGCATAACAGCGCGGCTACTTGCCATATATTTTTGCGTGTCGTGCATCCAATTTACATAAAATGCAGCGTTTTCATTTACAGCGTCAGTAAATTTTTGATAAGATGTAGCCGACTGATTAAAGGCTTTTATAACTTCAATTCCATTGACATATTCAACAAGTGTTGTATTTAATTTCTTTGTAATTCGTATCTGTTCTTTATACTTCTCTGCAAATCCTTTCATACATCCCATCTGTAAAGCAAAACCTATGGGAAGAACAATTAAAGAAATTAAGGCCATACGCCAATCCAACAAAAACAGATAGATTAAAATAGCGACAGGAACCAAAAGGTTTGCTGTCATTTCCGGGAACATATGAGCTAAAATTGGCTCCATACTGTCGATACGATCAACAAAGGATGTTTTCAAACTTCCCAGAGTATTATTTTGAAAATATCCCATAGGGACGCGCTGCCATTTTTCTACCATAGCTTTTCTTAAAGCCTCCAATGTAGAAAATGTAGCTTTGTGCGACAGAGAAGTTGATAGGTTTGAAAAACATACCTTTAGGAAATATCCTGCAAGCGCCAATAATACCCACGGTAAAATTTTCTGCACAGATGTTTGGCCCTGAATCAGTTCTGTTATAATCTGCCCAGCGCAAATATAGGGAACAATACTACAAGCCACGCCTAAAATGCTGGTAAGTACAGAAAATAGATAGCCTTGACGATTAGGGCGTATAAATTCATCCAATGCCTGCATAAAAGATTGTTTTTTCTGTTCCATTTCAGCACACCTCCTTTTTCAATAGGGACATTCTGCGAAATTCAATAACCGCAATTCCGGCGCAGATAATAAAAATAATGACATCCACTACTGCGGGAGCCGCCCAAACGCCTCTGATACCCATATCAGCAATCATAGGCAAAATCATGACGCATGGGATAAAAAGAACAATCTGCCGAAGAAGCGACATGATACTGGCCTTTTTCGCCCGTCCCAATGCCTGCAACAGCGTGATAATCACAATCATGGAGCCTTGCAAAATATAAGAGCTAAAGAAGATACGGAAATTTGCCACTCCCTGATCTACAATCGCCGGGTCAGTAATAAACAAAGACATAACAGCTTTCGGTGCAAGTTCAATGGGAATATAGAACAGGAGTGAAACTAATGTCGCGCCAATCATAAAAACTTTTGCGAGCGTTTTCACCCGGTCATATTGTTTTGCTCCATAATTTGTCCCGGCGGCGGGCTGGAATCCCTGGCTGATTCCCCAAACAGGAATAAAGGCAAAAGACTGAATACGCAGGGCAACACCTAATAAGGTTTGCCATGTATCACCGCCATAGTTAGCGGCTACGTTATAGAGAACTGTTTGCTGAAGCAAGGTTGTAACCTGCATTAACATAGCAGAAATTCCCACGCTGACAATCTCTGGCACCAGAGTACGCTCAAACCGGATTTTACAGATACGGACATTTTTGCTCTTTTTCACGAAATACCAAAGTGTGATTGCTGCCTGAACAAATTGGGAGAAGATTGTTGCATAAGCTGCCGCTTCAATTCCCATTCCCAATGGATTCAGCAGGGAAATCAAAATAGGGTCAAGGACAATATTCAAAACTGCGCCGATTCCCATAATTGTCATGGCGCGTTTCAATAAGCCCTCGCCGCGCATTACCATATTAGCCGCCTGTGAAAAGTTTACAAATACAGAGCCTAAAAAGACAATTCTAAGATACTTTACTGCAAGGGACAGAGTTTCCCCGGAAGCGCCGGAAAGAAGCAAAATCTGACGGGTAAATACCGTTCCGATCACAGTAATAATCAGGGAGCAGACAGCAATCATCATAATCAAGTTACCCATGATTTTGTCAACGGTGGCCTGGTCTTTTTTCCCGATAGCCCGTGATAATACCGAAGCGGAGCCGACGCCTACCATAATCGCAAGCCCGTTGTTAATCAAAGTGAACGGGTAGGAAACAGATACCGCGCCTACACCGGCTGTACCTACCATTTGTCCTACAAATACTCCATCCATAAAAGAGTACAGCCCAACTACCAGCATACCGATTACCGCAGGAACACAAAGGGAAATCATAAGAGGTATTGGGCGTTCTGTCAGCAACTTTGTTCTACTGTCAGAAGTTTTCATTTTGAACACCTCGCAATCAAAAAAATAAGTGATAGATTAGCTCTTTCTAACCTACCACTTATTGTACTGGTATTTATTTTTTTCATCCACTCTCTACGGCTCAAACCTACTCCCGATGGCTTTTGAATTTACGATAATCAATCGGTGTCATTCCCGTGGCCTCCTTAAATGCTTCTGAAAATTTACTGCAATTTGTATAACCCACTTTAGCCGCAATCGCAGCTACGGTTTCGCCGGTTTCCGCCAGCAAATGACCTGCCATATCCATACGGTAAGAACGCATGAAAGAATAGATTGCCGTTCCATATACGCCCTTAAAACAGCGTTTCAGGCTGGAAACAGGTATTTCAAACCGTTTGGACAATTTCTCCATCGTATAATGCTGTTCTGGAGAAGCGGTAATAAAATCGCGTATTTCTTTCACAATTTCAACCTGCTGTTTCACAAAGTAGGGCCTCTCGATCTGTTCTTTGGGGCGTTCCATGTTTTTTAACTGAAACAGGATTTCCAATACCTTGATCTTGTAGTATTCGCCGCTGCTATCCCACGGTACTTGCTCAATTTCCTCGAAAATATGATGGATGATTTCATTTCCTTTTGTAATAAAGGGCTGCCCCTCTGAAAGAAACTTATCCCTGATGGTATAAACATCAATATTTACACCCTTTATAAAGTCTGCCAACGCCTGATTTGCTTCTTTCATGTGAATACGCAGGCTAATTCCGTGGTAATGTCCCATTGGAAAGTGGAGGGTAAATTTACGTCCCGCCCGAATATCAATCACATAGTTTCCTGATTCCAGATAAACGTATTTATCTTTGGAAATTTCCCATTCTACACGGCCCTCCCTGCAAAAATCCAGCCAAAGAATATCAGCGTCGTCACTTTTAACCGTAGGACACTCCTGCATATGAAAATCAGAATGAAGCAGATAAATACCGGGGAACACCCGAAAGGCCGTAGAAATCCCGTCGCCGGTTTCATTTTCCATACGGCTCACTTCGCAAGCATCTGATTTATAATACGGCTTTTTTTTCGTTTCACCCATTCCGTCACCTTACTTTCTAACTTATTTTCTATCACTAATATAAGTGAAAAAAATCGAACAGCTTTCCCATTTCAGCAGTATCAAGGCTGTATTGCTCTACGATTGTTCCGTCCTCTATACGGATAATATTGTCACAGGTCTTTAGAATAAATTCCGGGTCATGTGTCACGATCAACAGCGTTTTTCCTTGTTGTTTAAGCTGCTGCATAAGTTCCGCCACCTGCTCCATATGCCGGAAGTCTAAGCCACTTGTAGGCTCGTCTAATAGAAGCATTTTCTTATCAGAAAAAATAGCACCGGCTATGGCTACCCGTTGTTTTTGCCCACCAGATAATGACATAGGATGTCTTTCACGAAACGAAATGAGGTCAAGGCGTTCCATAACCTGTTCTACTTTATTTGTGTCTGCATTATCAGCCCCCCAAAACAATTTCATCAAACACACTCTCTGTAAATAGCTGATGGTTGACATCCTGCATAACAAGATAACAGTTTTTCGCCCATTTACGCAAAGAGTACGATTTTCCATTGTCCTGCACTTCCCCGGAACATCTTTTTTCTAAACCGCACAGACAGCGGAGAAAGGTACTCTTTCCCGCGCCATTTTTACCAATGACTGCAATCGCTGTCCCTTTTGTAAAATTTACCGCAGGAATATGTAACGATTGCTGTTCCCCTTTATAGGCAAAATCCATCTGCTTTAATTGATAAACGCCGGAACCAGAGGATTTTTCTATATGCAATTCATAAATCTGTTTTAGACTGGCGGGTCGCAGCCCTAAATTTTCTACTTCCCTTTGGGACAGTCCTAAAAAATCAGCCGTTGTCCATTCACGGCGTATCTCACCGTTTTGCATATAAATAATGCGGTCAGCCAATTCCATAAGATAATAGAGCCGGTGTTCTGCGATAATGACAGTCTTTCCGGCAGATTTCCAGCATGAAATGATATGCTTTAAGTCCTCAATCGCCGCTACATCCAAATTGGAAGATGGTTCGTCCAAAACAAAAATTTCAGGTTCCCCGGCAGATACAGACGCACAGGCGATTTTTTGTTTTTCACCACCTGATAAATGAAAAATATTCCGGTCGATCAGATTTTCAATCTGAAACAAAGAAACCGTCTGATGGATTCGCTCACGGATTTCATCTTCTGGAAGTCCTTGATTTTCACAACTAAACGCAATCTCGCTGGTGGTATCAACATTAAAAAACTGGCTGCGGGGATTCTGAAAGACAGAACCGATTTTCCGGCTCAAAATATGTAATGGCTGCTCCCGGATTTCCTTGCCGTCCACCTTGACAATCCCATTTAATTCTCCCTCATAATACCACGGAATAAGCCCGTTTATCAATCGTGTCAGCGTAGTCTTTCCACAGCCGGATTCTCCGCAGAGAAGTATGACTTCTCCCTGCCGGATGGAAAGATTGATATTTTTCAGGTTCCCTTTTTCCTCACTTCTATTGTAAGTAAAGGTCACGTTTTCAAGTTGAATCATATCATACCCCCTACATGAAGCACAAAGCATATCCAGCAGGCAATACATAACAGAAAACACAACAGGTCAGAAAGATGAAAACCGATCTCACAAATATTTGTGCGTTTTGTATCTCCGCTTAATCCTCTTGTCAGTGCGGAAATAGATAATTCTTCCCCGATTTTTACAACTGACATTAAAAGGGGAACCATACGATACTCCAACATTTCCATAGGATTACGCAAAGAATTGATTCCTCTCATGTGCATAGCGTCCTTGATTGCTGCGCTTTCCTCTTTAATGGTCGGAAAGAAACGGAACATAACTGACATAGGAATCGTTATTTTATTGGAAATGTGCATACGTTCCATAGCTGCGTTAAACTCGCTGACCTTTGTTGTACTTACCACAAAATATCCAGTAATCAGGCTCGGCATCATTCGGTAAATAATGCCAGCGGTTGCTCCGATCAGAATACTTATCATTCCACTTGTTACAGGCATAACGAAAGAAATCATACTATATGCGGCGGCATAAGCTAAGAGATAAGAAACAGCAGCTTTTACACGGCCAGACAAAAGCAGCAGGGCAAATGGAACCAACGCCAGCACAGGATGAATGACGGTCATGATTCCACCAACCCTGCCACTTATCATAATGGTGCATACTGTGGCTACAAGAGCCAATTTTGTGCGTGGGTCAAGTGTAAAGCGTACTGTATTTTCGTTGCCTGAAATCAGACCAGCAGACACTTAAACGATACCTGCCCGGACAAAATGCTTTTTCAGAACAGCTTTTCCCAATGCGGCTCCGATCAATCCGCCGATGAAGCAGGCCGCCAGTAAAACAAGGAACATCCAGCCAGGTGTATAGGCGCGAAGCGTATCAACATATTCCTGTCCATAACCAGACACTAAATCTGCGAAATATGATTCCCTCGTCAGATAAAGCGGTATGTAATTGCCAATAAACCAAATGCTATAAACAGCGTAGGCTAATGTCGTATTCTTTTTGCTGGTATAGTTCCCGGCTTTCAAAATGAAATCAGCCGCAAGGCCAAAGATCAGTGCGGTAAACATTGTAAAATATCCCATGCCAAATACAAACATGAGAATCCCGCAGATAATTGCTGTAATTGTTACCATGCCAAATTTTTTGATTTTGGTTAAGTAGAGCATGAAAGGAATCCCGGTAATGATTGGGCCATAGAATGTCATAGCCAGTAGGAAAACTGGAATAAACCCTAACATAGCGCAAGCCAAAAAGACTACAAAGTAGATTGCAGTAAAAATACCTACGGTAATCAGGTCTTTTGCCTGCAATTTAGAAGATTGTTGATTCATAAATATACCTCCTGGATTAGTTTTGTCTAACCCATTATATACTTTTCAATTTTTCATTTCCACTCCAAAAAGCTCATTTATGCTCCATTTGGTTTTATTTTTACTTTGTTACCTTTGAAAAGAGATCTTCTACATTAACTACATCCTGTAAAAAAGCACATCTCTTTTCATAAGTACCTAGGGGTAGCAGTCAAGTCCAGCACAAAGCGAGGGTTGAAGTCCCGGAGCATCTGCTTGCTCAGAGTGCTGCGGGCATGATGGCTTTCGTCCACGATCACCACCGGGCGAAGCTGGTTGATGATTTGCAGCAGGGCGGTGGGGTCGGCATCCTCCACCGGATGGGTGGGAGTGCCCAGAGCCTGCGCCAACTGTGCCAGACTGCTGTTCTCCTGCCGTGCCTTGAGCTGCTCTTTTTTGCCTCGGAAGGAATCGTAGGACAGCACCAGAATGGAAAGCTGCTCGGTAATTGCAGAGATGTTGAACCGTGTGGCAGACAGAAGCTGGTCTTTGGTGTAGACCTCCACCCGGCTGTTGAACGCCACATCAATTTTCTGGCGGTAGGGGTGCGCCGGGTCCCGCAGGACAGCAAGGGTCTGGGCGAGGATGGCATCCGAGGGCATCAACCAGACCACCACACGCTGCTGTATCACGCCCAGTGCATGGAAGATCGGCTCAATGGCGTTGGCGGCAAGGAAGGTCTTGCCGCCGCCAGTGGGCACTTTCAGGCAGACATTTGCTGCACGGCTTTGATTTCAGCGGATTTATTGGCGGTTCTCCGTTGATGATGGCAAAGCTGGTCACTGGCGGCGTAAACTTTGTTCTGGACGCAAAAGCACCCACGCGCAAAGATCTGTTCCTGCGAGAAGTTCTGTTGCTGAAACAGTCGCATTCGCTGTGTTCCAGCATGACCACGGAACAGGAACGTCACGAAGCCGCTTATATGGAGGCCGTGCGTTCTACCGTGGTGAAAATCACCTATGGTGGGAGTGGCGGTAAGACACTTTCTTTGAAAGAAATCAATGCTCAAATCAATGAGTTGCTAAAGGCGAGTATCCAGAGTCAAGGCGTTATCAGCTTGTTTGACAGCAAGCAGGCAGATGAAAATATCAGTCTGTTTGACCCAGCGGTGTTAGATGAAATTTCCAAGATGAAGGAAAAGAACATTGCCGTAGAAATTTTGAAAAAACTTATGGCAGAGCAGGTGTCGCTGTACAAACGGACAAATGTTGTGCAGTCTCAGAAATTTTCAGAGAAGATCACACAGTTAATGAACTCCTATTACAATGGTCTGATTACAAACGAGGAGGTCATCAAGGAACTTCTGAAAACGGCACAGGAAATCACAGAGCTGTACAACAACGGAAAGAAGTTGGGGCTGACGCAAGAGGAGCTGGCATTTTACGATGCTCTGACCAAGCCGGAGAACATCAAAGATTTTTACCAGAACAACGAACTGATTGACCTTACCAGAGAACTAACTGAGATGCTGCGTAAAAATCGAACGATAGATTGGCAGAAAAAAGAAACCGCTCGTGCCAGTATGCGGAAGATGGTGAAGCACCTCTTGAAAAAGTATAAGTATCCACCGGAGGATTATGATACGGCAATCAGCACGGTCATTAGCCAGTGTGAGATGTGGACTGATAACATGGTAGTATGAATTGTATGAAATGTCGTTGATTTGTGCTTGACAATCGGATTCCTTTTCTGTAAAATAATTTTAGAAAATACTATTATTGAAAATACGAAAGGCTGTTTTATGGGAAAGATGATCTTAGATGACCTCCGCAAGCGTCTGGAACGGCTGGACGAAGACGCCGACCTGATGATCGACAACGATGATCGCTACCAGATGGTGATCGTAGGCGGCAGTGCGTTTATCCTACTGGGTAAGTTGACCCGCGCTACCCATGACATTGATGCCTTGAGTGTTCCGAAAGAACTGTACAGTTTGCTTGGCAAGTACGACATCAACACTGATGTGGAAGCCTACATCGACAATTTCCCGTATAACTTCCAAGACCGGCTTCAGCCGCTACCCTTTGGTGGTACAAAGGTGCAGTTCTATACACCCAGTCTGGAGGACTTGGTGATTGCAAAGCTGTGCTCTTTTCGGGACACTGACAAAGCGGACGTGGAGAGTGAGGCTGTGCGGAACTCTTTGAACTGAGATTTGCTGGAACATCTTGCAACGGATGAAGATGAGTTGAGAGCCAGCATCTTGAACGACTGGCGGTATCGGGATTTCTATATCCGCTATCAGGAGTATGTAGAGAGGTGGAGACCATGCGAAAGCTGACATTCGAAGGCTTTTTGAAGCAGTATGTGGCAGAGCTTTCCGGGGTTCAAACGGCAAGCGTCCATAAGCTGGCAGATCGTATGGCTGAAAATCCCCGCCTGAAAGAACCGCTGTTTCTCCATGCGCTGGCCTTTAATAAAGTAGAATTGCTGCTCCGCTACACCGCAAACAGCACGATTGCTGCGGAATATGAGCGACTTTCTAATCTCTATTCGCTGGAGCAAATGCTGGTGCTTCTTGAAAAGCAATCATCAGAACTGCCGGAAGGCTATTTGAAGGTTTGGCGCAGCTATTGCTCGGTGCGGGATGCCGCCCTTGCGGACAATAACACAAAAGAACTGATCCATCGCCGGGTATTGGAACTTCAACAGAAAAAGAAACTGACGAATTATCGCATTTATGCAGACCTGAAACTGAATCCCGGCAATGTGAATGCATGGCTCAAACACAACGATTCCAGCAAAATGAGCCTTGACTGTGCACGGCAGATTTACAAGTATGCAAAAAGCTACCCGTCTGTTCGATAAGAAAAAGGAAGTGAGTCTATGACCGCCGTAATCTATGCCCGCTATTCATCGGATAACCAGCGCGAAGAATCTATCGAGGGGCAGATTCGGGAATGCACGGCCTATGCGGAAAAGAACAGCATTACGGTCATCAAGCACTACATTGACCGTGCGTTCTCTGCCAAAACGGACAATCGCCCGGAGTTCCAGCAGATGATCAAAGACAGCGGCAAGAAGCTGTTTGATGTTGTTCTCGTCTGAAAATTTGACCGCTTTGCCCGGAATCGTTTTGATAGCGCAAACTATAAGATGATCCTGAAAAAGAACGGCGTCCATCTGATCTCCGTCATGGAACCCATTGCCGAGGGTTCACAGGGCATTCTGGTGGAAACCCTTCTGGAAGGCATGGCAGAATACTATTCCGCAGAGCTGTCCGAAAAGGTGATCCGTGGTCAAACTGAGAACGCTCTGAAAGGGAAGTGTACTGGCGGTACGGGAACCATCGGCTATAAAATCGACGAGGACAAGTTTTATCACCTTGATCCGCTGACCGCTCCGTTGGTGCTGGAAGCATTTCAGCGGTATGACAACGGCGATAAGATGGTGGAAATCGTAAACTTCCTCAACGACAAGGGTGTCCGCAATATGCTGGGCGGCAAAATGACCCACAGCAGCGTGAATACCATGCTGAAGAACCGTCGGTACATTGGCGAATTGTCTTTCCGGAATATCATTGTGCCGGATGCAATTCCGGTTATTGTTCCGAAAGACCTGTTTGACCGGGTGCAGAAGCGTTTGGATAAGAACAAGCGTGCCCCTGCCTGTGGCAAGGCAGATGAGGAATATCTGCTGACCACCAAGCTGTTCTGCGGCAAGTGTGGTGCGCTGATGTTCGGCGAAAGCGGAACCAGTGCTACCGGGCGCACCTACTATTATTATAAATGCGCCAACGTCAAGCGGCGCAAGGGCTGCAACAAAAAGACCGTGCAGAAGGACTGGCTGGAAGAGCTGGTCGTTCGGGAGACCATGAAGCTGATTCAGGACGATGCGGTGATCGACAAGATCGTTCAATTGGTCATGGATGTCCAGAATCAGGAGAACACAACGATCCCGCTGCTGGAAAAGCAACTGCGAGAGGTCAACAAAAAGCTGGACAACCTGATGAAGGCGATCGAGGACGGCTTGTACACCCGGACAACGAAAGAGCGTCTGGAAGCACTGGAAAGCCAGAAAGATGAGCTGACTGTAAAAATCGCAGATGAAAAATTGAAGAAGCCCAGCTTCAATGAGGATTTCATCCGATTCTGGCTGATGAAATTTAGAAAGTTCGATATTTCGCAGAAAAAACAGCGGAAAGCACTGATTGAAATCTTTGTAAATGCCATTTTCCTGTACGATGACCGGATGCTGATTACGTTCAACTACAAGGATGGCACCCAAACCGTCCGTTTTGAGGACACTTTGACCGCTGATTCGGCGGAGGAAAAAAGTTCGGATTTGTCCAGCTCTGCTGGACCATAAATCCAACGATTTCACGTTAGAAATCGTTGGATTTTTTTGTTTGCGGGCTGAAATCATTTGGTTTTGACCACAATTTTGACCACAATGTCAAAGATTTTATCTGGTCAATCGCAGGGGTAGTTGGGCTTTTTTGAACGCAACATCATCTGCTGCGATATGCGAGCCAGCGTTGATGCCAACGGTTTGAAAAGCTGGCTCGCGATAATTCGTGCCGTTCCGTCCAATTTTCAGGCCGAAAACGCCTCGCTGAACAACTGGATCGTACTCTGCCGAATGGATTCCTGAACATGGAGATAATGCTCAGTCATCTCGGTGTCGGTATGGCCTACAGCGCTGCCAATAGTTCTTCTGCTCTACACGGGGAGGCGTTTGTCTGTCAATGCAGAGACATCAGTTGCGCCTGTCTCTGCATGGAGTGCCGCAGGGGCGCAAGGCAAAAGACCAGAGTTTTCAGCCGAAAGGCTATCAAACTCTGGTCTTTTTTGTATGCCGAAAACCACTCGCTAGGCGAGTGGTTCCAAAAAGATTTTATCG
>ERZ810710.252-NODE-252-length-9645-cov-5.2367_pt1 | contig 9645 bp, 17 predicted proteins | sample MGYA00520190_ERZ810710 | MGnify/ENA primary metagenome ERZ810710 (study PRJEB31588, sample SAMN03399942) | human gut metagenome | study: EMG produced TPA metagenomics assembly of the PRJNA231909 data set (A prospective, longitudinal analysis of the...
GCCCCACAAAAGAAAAACCGAGATTTCCGAAACCATAAAAAGGAATTGTTGTACCCCCCCTCCCTCCGGGGCGGCGGAGCATGCCCAGTGGGAACGGCGAAGGGAACCTTTTCCAACTCTAGGGTGAAATACAGAAAAAGGGGGCCGCTGGGCAGCTCCCCTTTCTGTCTCTCTATCCCCCTTCCAGTTCCATGAGCAGCTTCACGGCCTCCAACCGCTCCCCTGGCGCAGCGTTATGGTCATCCCTGATCTGCCGCAGGGCGGCAAGCTGGGCCTCCCTCTCCCGCTCCTGGCGGAATTTCTCCGCCCTCTGGCGGCGCTCCTCTTTGTTCATCAAATCACCTCCACACACAGCCCCAGGGCCAGCTTGAAGCCGTTTACGAAGCCCTGGCACTCCATAGCTACCCCGTAGCTGTCCACGTCCACCTCGTCGCCTACAGCATCCACAAGGGCGCGGCGGGTTTGCTCTGTCTCCTCCCTGCGCTGGTAGTAGTCGCACAGACTGGGGCCGTCCATCGTGTCCGGCTCCTCGCTGCTGGCGGCGTGGTACAGCGCGGTTATAATGTCAGTCATTTTGAAGCACTCCTTACAAATAGTTGTTCGCATGGTAATCATAGAACTGCTATCCCCTGGGGAAGAATGGCATTTATATCCGCTCCATCTACAACACAGTCAGCCATAGGGCAAGTGAAACAGCTTTTACTATAAGGACATACAGTGGATGCCGACACCTTTTTGAGCGTCCGGGCTTTTTTCAAACAAGTGGACACAGTAGACTTTGCGACACCACAGCGGCGGGCGATCTCCGTAACAGTGAACCCCTCCGCAAAAAGACCCATATACTCGGGTGTTCTGGAAAATCTCATGCCAATACCTCCCTAATAAGCTGGTAATAGCGGGGAAGATTGGTTTCTGTTGGCTCCAGGCCAAACGCTGGCATACTATGCAGGGCTACAGCTTTAGCTATCTCTTTCTCCCGCTCCGGTGTTATTGTCGAGCCGATAAAGGGAACCCGACCGACAGGTGAGGGAATTAAGGCTATATATCTATTCATTGGCATCTCCTCCATCTTGAAATCTGGAGGGGGCCGTGGTACAATGCCCTTGACCCCCTCCAGGGTGGTTATGGGCTCTTATACGGCGCTTGTGGAAGGGTGGCCGTGTAAGGGCTCTTTCATTTATGCCACGCAGAAGCGGCGGGCGGTGCTGGTGCGGGTGAAGCGGGCCGCCACCTCCGGCAAGGCCGCTCTCAGGGCCGCAGCGTCCAGCCTGGAGGACGTGACGGGCTTCCAGGTTACCCGGTACTCCCCGGCCCTTAACTCCTCAGTGTCGCCCATGTGGGCCTTGATAACATCCCGGAGGCCCTCGGCCTCTGCCTGGGCCTCCTCAATCAACTGCTGGAGCTGGCGCAGCTCCCGGATCTTCATTTCCAGTTCGTTGGCGCTCATGGTGTTGACCTCCTTGCAAAATAAAACAGACGGCACCGAATATCCGGCACCGTCTGGTATGTACTGTTTAGTTGGCTTTCTTTAAGTCAGATATTTCACGGGTGTGCTTTTTGAGCATGGCATAGTGTAGGTCAAGCTGTTCTTGCATTGCATCCAGATCTTCCGCCCCCGGTAATTTCTCCTTCAAAATGTCGAGATCTTCCGCCAGCAGATTGAACCTAGTTTGAACATCCGTGTCAAGCAGGGCCTTCACATCCTGCATGATTTCTTTCCGTTGCTGGGCTAGTTTAGCATCCATCATCTGGCCGATGGCCTCCAGCAGCTCCTTGTCTACCATCTTTATCACCCCTTGTCCTGATTATACGGTGTCGGATATTCGGTTGTCAAGGTTCGTGTCTAAGGTGTGGGCCCCGGTACTGCGGCGGTTTCGTTTATTTCAACGGCGTGGCGGGCTCCCGGGGCTCTGTCCCTCTTGACAGTATGAATTATAGCATATCTTGCACACGATAACAATTGGCATCATGTACAGTCTTGCGCACGATTATTTGTTCAGATTTTATCTTGCGCACGATTGACGTTTATGCTATAATATTGGCATGATGGGAGGGGTGCCGGAAATTCCCCGCACCCCAGGAAGGAGGTCAAAATGGCAGGGAAAACCGACTATAAAAACCAATGGCAAAAGGACAATGTGGATCGAGTTAATTTAACTATGCCAAAAGGAAAGAAGGACATCATCAGGGCCCACGCAGAGGCCCAGGGGGAGAGCACCACGGGATTTATTAACCGGGCCATAGACGAGACTATGGAGCGGGATAAATCCGTTCCTGGGGCCGCTGGTGAGCCCACAGAGGACAGAGCATGAAAAAGCCGCCCCTGGTGCTGTGAACACCAAAGGCGGCAAGAGCGATTCAGACCCAACAGAAGAATCAAAACCGCGCCCCTATTGTACCATACCGGGCGCGGGTGGACAAGGAGGATTCTATGGCAAATATCAAGAGGTTAGACGGCAAGACCGGAGTCAGCTTCAAGATTACCGTCGCAAAGGGCCGTGATATGGCCGGAAAGCAGATCCGGCATTATAAGACCTGGACACCAGAGCGCCCCATGACAGAGCGGCAAATGGAGAAGGAAGTGCAGCGGGTAGCGTTTGAGTTCGAGCGGGAAATCGAGTTAGGTTTTCAGGCCGACAACCGCCAGACCTTTGCCGAGTATGCCGCGTATGTGCTGGAGTTGAAGGAGCGGGCCGGGGATAAATACCGCACCCTGGAACGGTATGGGGAGTTGATGGAGCGCATTATACCGGCAATCGGCCATATAAAGCTGGTAGACCTCCGCCCGCAGCACCTCAACGCCTTTTATAAAGCCCTGGGGGAAGAAGGGGTAAGCCGCAGAGCTGACAAGGCCCACACGGTTGTTGACCTCTCGGCTATGCTCAAAAAGCAGGGGTTGAGCCGGGCAAAGGCCGCAGAAGCGGCAGGGGTAGCCGCCACCACCATCACGGCGGCCTGTCAGGGAAAGCGGATTGAACTGCCCACCGCTCAGGCAATCGCCCGAGTGTTGGGGCAGGATGTGGGCAAGCTGTTCCAGGTGGAAAAAGAAAGCTCCAGCCTGTCCAGCAAGACAATCCTGGAGCACCACCGGCTGATCCGCACTATACTGTCCCAGGCGGAACGGGAAATGCTGGTGCCATACAATGCAGCGGCAAAGGCCACGCCGCCAAAGACCACAGCAAAGGAAGTGAATTACTTCCAGGTGGAGGACGTTATCCGTATCCGGGAGGCCCTGGAGTGTGAGCCCTTGAAGTGGAAGGTAATCACCCACCTTCTGCTGATAACCGGATGCCGCCGGGGTGAAGTGATGGGACTGCGGTGGAGCCGGGTAGACTTCGCCAACAGCCAGATCCGCATTGACACCAATCTGCTGTATTCTCCCAAGCGGGGCATATACGAGGACACCACCAAAACAAGCACCGTCCGCTTTATCAAACTGCCAGCCGAGACCATGAACCTATTGAAGCAGTATCGCGGCTGGTATCTGGAGCAGCGCCTAAAGAACGGCGACCGCTGGCACGATACCGATTTCCTGTTTGTGAAGGACAACGGGGATCCAATGATTCCCGACAGCATAACGGCGTGGCTACGCAAGTTCTCCATGCGGCACAACCTTCCCCACATCAACCCCCATGCGTTCCGGCACACAATGGCTTCCATCCTGATCAGCGAGGGGAAGGACGTGGTGGCCGTCTCCAAGCGCCTGGGCCACGCGAAGGTGAGCACCACCACCGACATCTATTCCCACATCATCCGGCAGGCAGACGAGCAGGCCAGCGAGTGCCTTGCCGACGTGATGCTCAGGCCCGCACAGAAAAAGGCCAGCGGGTGACACTGTGCGCCAAATGTGCGCCAAACGCCCGCTCGGGCTACCATCTGGAAATAAAAAGAAAACCCTGTAACCGTTGCGGCTACAGGGTTTCTTATGGTTGCGGGGGATGGATTTGAACCACCGACCTCCGGGTTATGAGGTGAGATTCCCTCTTTTTACCTCCTTTTATAGTTTCTCATAGTCCCTGATATTCCAATGGTTTGCGGGTTTGCTTCTGTCGCAGTCTGTCATAGACTGCGGCGTTTTTTTATATTGTTGTGCGCCAAATGTGCGCTAAATACGCCCCTTATTCCTTAACCCATACTCCCCTCCCCAGGCTGTTTTCCGGGGGGAGGGATTTTATTTGTGCAATATGGCGAAAAGGCAATTTTCCCTTGCGAAAATCAGAATATATATTCAGTCTACGTTGAATAAGATTATCATTTTTAGTGACTGAATTGCCATTTTTTCTTTTTGAACTATTTGCAGCTATTTGCAGCTATGATTTGTGCAAATTTTATGCGCAATTCTTTATTTAAGTAGTATGGTTTGCTTTTTCGTACGGCACCGCATATAATTATATCAAAGGACGCAAACGCGCGTTCGATTTTATGAAAGGATGTGTTGTTTCGATGCGAATGAGAACGATTGACCAAGCGGCCGAGTATGTCAGGGCCATTGACCCTGAGACAGCTTTGACCAAGACGGCGATCAGGCGGAAGGTGATTGCAGGGGAAATCCCCAGTTCAAAAGCCGGGAGAAAGTATCTGCTGGATTTGGACAGGCTGGAGGAATTTCTGCTTAACCCCCCTACTGGTACTGAGGTTCTGAGGGGGTAATCACATGTCGAAAGTAAAAAAGATGGCCCACCCCAGTGCTGGAACACTGGAGCAGGCCGAGCGGGAAAGTCACTGCGCAAGCGGCAATTCCCGTAACAAGCATATCACCCAGGGCCCTAGCGGTCAACGGAAAGTTGCGGATCTTCTCAGCCACGGGCGCGAGAATGCGATACCCCGCCGGGAGCTGGAGAGGCTGACGGGCCTGGACGGGCGCACGGTGCGCCTGATGATCGAGCGGGAGCGGCGTGAAGGGAGCCCCATTCTGGCGGATAACGCCACGGGGTACTATCTACCCGCCACCAAGTATGAAAGGGCCGCCTGCGTGCGCTCCATGCGCCACAGGGCCGGGGAGATTATGAAGTCAGCCCAGGCCATTGAACAGGCAGAGAGGTGATACCATTGGGTGATCCCCTCAACTATTTACTTGAGCTCGGCTTCACGCTGGACGAGGTGGAAACGCTGAAAAGCCGAAACGACTTCACCTGTCAGGAGATGGCGGACGCTGCAAAGGCCATTGTTGACAGAGGCGGCAATCCTTTGGAGGCTTTTGGCCCGCGTGCCACAGGTTGGGAGAAGCCGATCCCCTTTGACGAAATTCAGACCCCGGATTTTCCGGTGGAAGCACTTCCCGGCCCGCTGGGGGCCTTTGTGGAGTGTCTGGCCGAGAGCACACAGACCCCGGAGGAAATGGGCGGCACGTTATCGCTCGGCGTGCTGGCAACGGCATTTCAGAGAAGATATGAGGTTGAGGTTACCCGAGACTGGCGGGAACCGCTTTGCCTCTATTCCTCCGCAGTTGCGCCCCCTGGTGAGCGAAAGAGCGCCGTAATCTCCGCGCTAAATAAGCCAATCTATGAGTATGAGGCCGAGGTCAGAGCGGCGGAGGCCGCCGAGATTGCACAGAACCAGACCGAGCGGGCCTTGCTGGAAAAGGCCCTGGAGGCGGCCAAGAACAGCGCCGCCAAAGGTAAAGCGAACTTCGAGGAAATGCGGGCGGAGGCTTTGGAGCTGTCCGCGCGGCTTGCGGAGTTTAAGGACAAGCACCCCTTTCGCCTCCTGGCGGATGATACCACGCCGGAAAAGCTGGTGGACATCATGGACGCGCAAGGCGGCTGCATCACCGTGTCCTCCGCCGAGGGCGGAGTATTTGACAGCATGGCGGGGCGCTACGAAAAGGGAGCCAATTTTGATATTTACCTAAAGGGCCATTCTGGTGATCCGATTACCGTTGACCGGATCGGACGGAAAGCAAACCACATAAAGGCCCCGCGCCTGACTATGATGCTTACCATTCAGCCGGACGTTCTGAATGGGGTAATGAATAACTCCACCTTCCGGGGGCGGGGATTGTGCGGAAGATTCCTATATGCCGTCTGCAAATCAAAAGTTGGACACCGGGCAATCTCCCCGCCGCCTGTCCCCGACCGTGTGCGTGATGAATACCGGGCGTTTGTGCGCCGGATTCTGAGTGACCAGGGGAGCGGTATCATCAGGCTTTCCCCGGAGGCCGACGAGGTACGCAAGAGCTACCAAGCGTACATAGAAAAGAAGCTGGGCAACGAGTGGGAGTTCATGCGGGACTGGGGCGGCAAATTGACCGGGGCCGTTGTCCGTATCGCGGCGCTGATGCACGCAGCGGAGTGCCTGGGGCCGCCCACAGACTCCCCCATAAGCGCGGAAACTATGGCCTCAGCTACAAGTCTCGGGGAGTTCTTTTCCGGCCACGCAGAGGCCGCCTATCAGCTCATGGGGGCAAACGAAAGCCAAGCGGATGCAAAGTATATTCTAAAGCGGCTGTCTGCTGTCCGGCTGAACAGGGTGACCCGCTCAGAACTAACCAGGCTATGCCGAGGAAAATTTGGCAAAGCGGAGGACATGACAGCAGCCTTGAATATCCTGGTAGAGCGCAGATACCTCCAGGAAGTTGAAACCGATGTGGGGTATAACAATCGGACTCAGATAGCATATTTTATTAACCCGGCTATAGCTGGAAACGATGGAAACAATGGAAATGATGTGGCATAAATTCCATCATTTCAATGATTTCCACAAGATGCGCAGGACAAAAAGCAAGGGAGACAGCGAAACCATGAATGATGCTACATACAACGCATTAGTGAAGATTGCGCAGGCTTTGGAGGAAATTGCGGAGCACCTGGAGGTGATCAGCAATGAGCTGAATGGAGATTCCAATGGGTAGGGCAAGCCAGCGCAAAGGCCGTGCGGGTGAGCTGGAGCTTGCCCGCATACTCCAGGGATACGGCTACGACGTGCAGCCGGGCCGGGTGCAGAGCTATGGGGAAGTGCCGGACTTGTCCGGCCTCCCCGGCGTACATATCGAGTGCAAGCGCAACGAGCGGCTGAATGTACCGGAGGCTATGGCCCAGGCCGTCCGGGACGCGGAGCGGTTTCAGGATGGAGCGCCCACCGTGTTCCATAGGCGTAACCGCTCCGGCTGGCTGGTGACGCAGCGCCTTGAGGACTGGATGGAAATGTACCGAAATCTCCCAAAATCTCACACATAAAAAAGGAGAACTGAACCATGAACGAAAAGACTATTCAGATCATCCCCGCCCCCTCTAACCTCATGTATGCCTATGATGGAGGGACAGCGCAGCCCGTCGCCTGCCTTGCCCTGGTGGAGCTGGCCGACGGCGACCGCGAGATCAGAGCAATGGGCCTGACGAACTGCGAGATTTTTGAGGAGCAGCCCGGAGCAATCCTTTTCTTTGAATCGGACGCGAACTAATAGAAGAACCGCCCCCAGCGAATGAGAGCGGCCCCGGCGTGGTAGTATGTGAGCTTGTCACCCATATTCTACCACGAAAGGGGCGGCGAGGCAATGAGTAATAAAGAACTGGCGGCGGCGATCCAGGCGGGCGAGCGGAACAAGCTCATGGAGCTTTGGGGGCAGGTGCGGCGGCTGGTGCATGATATGGCATACAAGCGCCTGAGAGCCACAAACGGGGCCGGGGGTGTCGCGCTGGACGACCTTATGCAAGCGGGCTTTCTGGGCTTTCTGGAGGCCGTGAAAGCCTATGACCCGGCGGCGGGATTCCGGTTTACTTCCTACCTTACTTACCCGGTAAAATCGGCGTTCAGTGAGGCGGAGGGGCGGCGGAGCGAAAAGCAGAAGCGCGACCCCATTTTCTCCGCCGTCAGCATAGACGCCCCGCTCGACAAAGGAGAGGGCGAACCGCTCACCCTGGCCGACGTGATACCAGACCCACAGGCGGCGGAAGCTCTGGATGGTATTGGAGTATGGGATACCCTTCACAGAGCCGTGGAGGGCTTGCCAGAGGGCCAGAGAGAGGAAATCCGGCGGCGGTATTGGCTCAACCAAACCACGGCGGAAATCTCGACGGCTACCGGCGTACCAGAGAAGGAGGTGCGCAAGCTGGAGGCGGCAGCCCTGCGGGCCTTGCGGCATCCCAGGATATCAAGGGGACTGAGGGCCTATATGTGAATTGGCGCATTTCGCCGTTTTCTGGCGGTTTTGAAAGGGGAGGATAGTTTGCATCTTTACATAGTATTTAGGCATAAAAGCAACCAGGAGGGGAAAAGTGTATTTTCGCTGCAATAATGGGGGGTGGAATAAAACCCATGAGCAGGTGGAGCAGATGCCGCGCATAGACAGCTTTGAGTTAAAACACACCCACGCATGGGGAGGGATATTCTGCGGAGGGAAATACCTGGACATTTACCAGGACAATGACCTTTGCGAGATATTCCCCCCAAGAGGATACAAAATCAGGCTATCCCACAAAGCCAACGGCTACGGCGGGCAACAGACCTTTTTTCTTTGCCCTGGATGCGGCGCGAGAGTGCGCTATCTGTATGTAGCCGGGCGGAAAGGCTTCTTGTGCCGGAAATGTGCAAAGCTGAATTACAAAAGCCAGCAGCAGACAAAGGACAGCATGGTTGACTATTGGAATGGAATGAACTATGTAAAAAAATACCTGAACCTTCCGCCGTGGCCGGTTGATGGCTTTTCATTTGTTCGTTTCCGTCCAGGTAAACCGAAATGGATGCACGAGAGCACCTATCAGCGGCATTTGATCCGGCTTTCCCGCTACCAGCTCCGACACGGGAAGCGGCTGGCCGAGGATCTGGCCCGGCTATTTAGATAACTCAAGAGAGGAGCGCGAACCCAGAGCGAAGCTAGAGAAATCACGCATTTTTGAGCACCTAAAAAAGAACTGAACAACGAGCGAACAGAGAGGAATCCAAGATTTCCGAGACCATAAAAAAGGAGGGGCAATTTAGCCCCCCCTCCCCCGGAAGTAACTGGTACACCCAGGGGGGGGACGGAGTGGGTAGACTTTTCCAATAGACCGCGCCCCACAAAAGAAAAACCGAGATTTCCGAAACCATAAAAAGGAATTGTTGTACCCCCCCTCCCTCCGGGGCGGCGGAGCATGCCCAGTGGGAACGGCGAAGGGAACCTTTTCCAACTCTAGGGTGAAATACAGAAAAAGGGGGCCGCTGGGCAGCTCCCCTTTCTGTCTCTCTATCCCCCTTCCAGTTCCATGAGCAGCTTCACGGCCTCCAACCGCTCCCCTGGCGCAGCGTTATGGTCATCCCTGATCTGCCGCAGGGCGGCAAGCTGGGCCTCCCTCTCCCGCTCCTGGCGGAATTTCTCCGCCCTCTGGCGGCGCTCCTCTTTGTTCATCAAATCACCTCCACACACAGCCCCAGGGCCAGCTTGAAGCCGTTTACGAAGCCCTGGCACTCCATAGCTACCCCGTAGCTGTCCACGTCCACCTCGTCGCCCACAGTGTCCACAAGGGCGCGTCGGGCCTGTCTGGCCTCCTCTGTGCGCTGGTAGTAGTCGCACAGGCTGGGCCCGTCCATCGTGTCCAGCTCCTCGCTGCTGGCGGCGTGGTACAGCGCGGTTATAATTTCAGTCATTTTGAAACGCTCCTTTCTGCTCCCTGTTCCCATGCTTCAATCATCCAAAAACGGCACGCTTTGGCAAATTGGTGTATGAACGAA
>ERZ810710.264-NODE-264-length-9046-cov-9.52252_pt1 | contig 9046 bp, 6 predicted proteins | sample MGYA00520190_ERZ810710 | MGnify/ENA primary metagenome ERZ810710 (study PRJEB31588, sample SAMN03399942) | human gut metagenome | study: EMG produced TPA metagenomics assembly of the PRJNA231909 data set (A prospective, longitudinal analysis of the...
ACTATCACCTGCACCCAGAATCTGAAAGGCGTTGCCGCAAAAAGAGAGCTGCTTGATCAGTTCTTTACTCCGAATGGTAGCCGCAAGGACATGACACCGCAGCAGGAAATGGAAAAGATTCTTGCTGACATCAAAAAAGCAAAGGAGATTTTCTCATGTACACCTGCCCAGAATGCGGATGCTGCTGCGACCATGACAAGCCCTGCTGCCAGCAGTTCGGCGGCGGCAACACCGACCACCTCGGCGAGCGAGGCGGCTGCAAAAGGCTTGACCCCCGCGCTGTCCCCGCAGAGCAGCGCATCGGCCCCTGTTGTTCCTGCGGAGACTTCTTTTGCATCCGCAGCTGCCCCCAGCTTTGACTTCTCGGCTCTGGGTGATTTGTCCCAGCAGGCCACCGAAGCCGACCAGCAGTTTGATTTGCATTACGGCGCGGCGCAGGACGAATACCTGATCTCCTGCATCTACCTCGCCCGCATCCACGCTCTGACTGCCAAGGCGGGCCGGTATGGCGGCGGTACATGGACAAAGTGGTATGAGAGCAAGGGACTCAGCGAAGGCAGCGCCCGCACGATGGTCAAAAACGGTGACGCTTTTAATTCCGCAACAGTTGCGGAATTAAAACAGCTGCCAGAGCTGACCCGCAAAGATTTGAACCTCATCGCCCGCAGCGGGTGTGCTGGGCAGCTGGTAGACGCCGCCGGAGACAGCCAGCGGGTGCAGGAGCTTTTAGCCCAGCTCAAGGCCGAGAAGGAGCGGGCCAATGCTGCCGAGAGCCATCTGGAAGCCGTCCGAGCGGATGTAGCAGGGCTGCACGAGCAGAACACCCAGCTGAAGGAAAATTTGGACGCCTCCAATACCCGGGAGGAAGAAGCATGGAAGTCCTACGACAAGGCGATGCAGCGTGCCAAAACTGCCGAGAGCCAGCTGGAAGGCTCCCGTCAGGTAGCCGAAGCGGCCAATCGTCGGGCCGAAAAGTGGAGATCCGAGGCCGAAGCCGCCCGGAAGCAGCCCATCGTAGCTGTGGTGGACAAGGACGAAGTCGCCCGGCAGGCAAAAGAGATGGCCGACGGCATGACAGCCGACCTCAAGGCTCAGCTCGACCAGACGGCGGCTAATGCTGAGGCCGACGCCCGCGACGCCTACGACAGCATCCTTCTGGCCGGCCGCTCCATCACAAATCTCGCGCAGTCCATAAAGCCGCTGTTCGGCAAGCTGCCGGGTGAACAGCGGGAAAACGCGATCGATCAGTTCGTACGCACATTAGGACAAATTCAAGGGGAGGTATCCAGATGTCTGTAAAAATCACGGCCCTCGAAGCCGAAAACGTCAAGCGCATCAAGGCCGTCGCGCTCACTCCTGCGCCCACCGGTCTCACCCTCGTGGGCGGCAACAACAATCAGGGCAAGACCAGCGTTCTCGACGCGCTGGCATGGGCGCTTGGCGGCGAAAAATTCCGCCCGAACGCCGCCCAGCGGGATGGTGCCGTCGCTCCCGCCCACCTCCGCGTCACTCTCTCCAACGGGGTCGTCGTGGAGCGCAAGGGCAAGAACAGCAGCCTCACCGTCACCGACCCCACCGGCCGCCGCAGCGGCCAGCAGCTGCTGAACGCTTTTGTCGAGCCGCTGGCCCTCGATCTGCCCCGCTTCATGGAGGCCAGCGACAAGGAAAAGGCTGACATCCTGCTGCGCATCTTCGGCATCGGGAATGAATTGCATCTCCAGGATATGGAGATCAAACGCATCTACGACAAACGCACCTTCACCGGCCAGCTGGCCCAGCAGAAAAAGCACTTTGCCGACGAGCTTATCTCCTACCCCGACGCTCCCGAACAGCCCCTCAGCGCCTCTGACCTCATCCGCCGGCAGCAGGACATTCTGGCCCGGAACGGGGAGAATCAGCGTCTGCGGCAGCAGGCTCAGGAGTTGGCCCGGCAGGAACAACAGTGTCTGGACGAACTGAAACGCACCCGTGAGCGCATTGCGGAACTGGAAAAGCTGCGGGAAGAGCTGGACACCAAGCACACCAAGCTGTTCAACCAGCGAAAAAATGCAGAAAAGACCGTTGACCAGCTTCAGGACGAATCCACCGCTGAGCTGGAAGCCTCTATCCAGAGCATCGAGGAGACGAACCGGAAAGTCCGGGCCAACCTCGAAAAAGCCCGCGCCGAGGACGAAGCCGCCAAGTACGCCAGCGACTACGACAAGCTTACGGATGCCCTCGAGCAGAAGCGCAAAGAGCGTCTGGCCCTGCTGAACGGTGCCGACCTGCCCCTGCCGGAGCTGAGTGTGGAGGACGGCGCTCTTACTTATAAAGGCAAGCGCTGGCGGGATATGTCCGGCAGCGACCAGCTCCGGGTGGCCGCGGCCATCGTCCGGCGGCTCAACCCGGACTGCGGCTTTGTCCTTCTGGACAAGCTCGAGCAGATGGACATGACCACGCTGGAAGAGTTCGGCCACTGGCTCGAAGCGGAGGGGCTGCAGGCCATCGCCACCCGGGTCTCCACCGGCAGCGAGTGCCAGATCATCATTGAGGACGGCATGGTCAAGGGTGCTGACCTGCCTGTCCTGTCCGCCGCACCCGCTCAGACCAGAACATGGACGAAAGGAGCTTTCTGATGAGCAGCTATTCCATCACCACCGGCATTCTGAACACCCCGGTCAAGGTCGTACTGTACGGCCCCGAGGGCATCGGCAAGAGCACATTTGCCTCTCACTTCCCGGACCCCGTTTTCATCGACACCGAGGGCGGCACCAAGCGGCTCAATGTTGCCCGCCTGCCTCAGCCCACCAGCTGGGCCATGCTGCTGGACGAGGTGCGGGCCGTCACCCGGGGCGAAGTTTCCTGCGGTACGCTGGTCATCGACACCGCCGACTGGGCCGAGCGTCTGGCCATCGACGCCATCTGCGCCAAAGCCAAGGTGGACGGCCTCGAGGGCTTCGGCTACGGCAAGGGTTACACCTACGTAAAGGAGGAGTTCGGCCGGCTCCTCGATGCCCTCGAGGAGGTGCTGAACAGCGGCCACCATGTGCTGATCCTCGCCCACGCCGCCATCACCAAGTTCGAGCAGCCGGACGCTGCGGGCAGTTATGACCGCTGGACCATGAAGACCACCAAGCAGACTGAACCCCTCCTGCGGGAGTGGTGCGATATGCTCCTCTTCGCCAACTACCAGACCATCGTAGAAAAGAGCGGCAGCAGCCCCAACGCCAAGAACAAAGCCACCGGCGGCAAACGGGTGCTCTACACCACCCACCACGCCTGCTGGGACGCCAAGAACCGCTTTGGCCTGCCGGATGAAGTCCCCTTCGACTACGCCAGCATCGCCCACTGCATCACCGGTCCGGCCTCTGCGCCGCCTGCCGCCCCGAAGCCCGCAGCACCCGCCGAAAAGGACATTCTTCCCCCTCCCAGCGCACCGGCCGCACCGGCACCGCAGCCCAAGCCTCAGCCGGAATCGCCCCGGGAGACTGTTCCCGAAGCCCTGCTGACGCCCGACCTCATGGCGCTGGGCGTCCCCGAAAAGCTGGCCTCGCTGATGAGTGCCAACAACGTCACCCCCGAAGAATTGCAGTTCGTCGTGGGCAAGCGAGGCTATTTCCCGGAAGATATGCCCATCGGGGACTACCCCGCCGACTTTGTGGAGGGCTGTCTCGTGGCCGCATGGCCGCAGGTGCTCCAGATGGTGCTGGACAACCGCGACCTGCCTTTCTGATTTCTTCCTCTTAGGCGCTCCGCGCCCACGCCGGGTTGCGGCTCCCAGCATCCGCTGCACTCCGCTTGCGTCTTGCTGGCCGCTGCCCCAACAACTCCTCCCTGCTTCCGCCGCTGGCGGCGGTCGTCGTTGTTGCCCCTAACAGGGGAGCTGGCTGCCGCAGGCAGACTGAGAGGTTCACACATTATTATAAAGGAGAATACTTATGGCTGACATGAATACCACTACCGACCGCGCTCTTGGCTGGGACGACGAATTTACCAACGTCTCGCAGGACTTCGTGCTCCTGCCCGAGGGCGAATACTACTTCGAAGTCACCGGGATGGAGCGCGCCCGCTTCGAGGGCAGCGCCAAGCTGCCGCCCTGCTCGATGGCAAAGCTGACCCTGAAAATTTTTGGCGGTGCTCTGGGCGACACCACCGTCACCCACCGCCTCTACCTTCACACCAAGACCCAGGGCCTGCTGGGCGCGTTCTTCGAGAGCATCGGCCAGTGCAGGAAGGGCGACACCTTCCGCCCCCGTTGGAACGAGGTCGTCGGCGCCAAAGGCCGCTGCAAGCTGGGCGTCCACGATTACGTCAAGAAGAGCGGCGACCCCGGCCAGAGCAATGAAGTCATCCGCTTCCTGCCGCCGCCTGAAGAGAAAGCCGCGCCCTCTCAGGGCTGGACACAGGGGGCATTCTGATGGGAGAAAAACAGGCTCTGCGCCCCTATCAGGAAGCCGCCCGGAAGAGCATCCACACCGAGTGGGAAAATGGCCGTCTCCGCACTCTGCTGGTGCTGCCCACCGGCACCGGCAAGACCATCGTGTTCGCCTCCGTCGCCGCCGATCAGGTGCGGGCGGGCGACCGGGTGCTCATCCTTGCCCACCGGGGCGAGCTGCTGGAACAGGCGGCAGACAAGCTTCAGCGCTCCACCGGCCTCGTCAGCGCGGTGGAAAAAGCCGCGTCCACCTGCTTTGACAGCTGGTATCGGGTGGTGGTCGGCTCTGTCCAGACCTTACAGCGCACCGCACGACTCGAGCGCTTCCCCCGGGACTACTTCGGGACCATCATCATCGACGAGGCCCACCATTCCATCACCGACGGCTATCGCCGCATCCTTGACTACTTCGGCAGTGCGAAGATCCTGGGCGTGACCGCTACCCCCGACCGGGGCGATATGCGAAACCTCGGCGAGGTGTTCGACAGCTTGGCCTATGAGTACAAGCTGACCGATGCCATCAAAGACGGCTACCTCTGCCGCATCATGGCCCAGACCGTCCCCCTCAAGCTGGACATCTCCGCCGTGGGCATGAGCAGCGGCGATTATTCCGTAGGCGAGCTTGGCACTGCCCTTGACCCTTACCTGAGCCAAATTGCTGAAGAAATGGCAGCACGCTGTGCCGGGCGCAAAACGGTGGTGTTCCTGCCCCTCATCAAGACGAGCCAGAAATTCCGCGATCTGCTGAACGCGAAGGGCTTCCGCGCCGCCGAGGTCAACGGCCAGAGCGCCGACCGCAGACAGGTGCTTTCGGATTTCGAATCCGACAAGTACAACGTGCTCTGCAACTCCATGCTGCTGACGGAAGGTTGGGACTGCCCCTCGGTGGACTGCGTCGTCGTGCTGCGGCCCACGAAGGTGCGCAGCCTCTACAGCCAGATGGTGGGACGCGGCACCCGCCTCTCCCCGGGCAAGAAAGACCTGCTGCTCCTCGATTTCCTCTGGATGACCGACAAGCACGAGCTCTGCCGCCCCGCCGACCTTGTCTGTGAGGACCGTGCCGTGGCCCGGCAGATGACCGACAATCTGGCCGAGAGCGGCGGGCCGCAGGATATTGAGGACGCCGCCGCACAGGCCAGCGAGGATGTGGTGGCCCAGCGCGAAGAGGCGCTTGCCAAGCAGCTGGAAGAACAGCGCCGCAAAAAGGCGAAGCTGGTTGACCCGCTGCAATACGAGATGAGCATTCAGGCCGAAGATCTCTCCGGCTATGTGCCGGCCTTTGGCTGGGAAGCAGGCCCGCCCAGCGCAGAACAGACTGCTGCACTGGAAAAACTGGGCATCCTGCCCGACGCCGTGGAGTCTGCAGGCAAAGCGGCTCTCCTGCTCGATCGTCTCAGCAAGCGCCGGGACGAAGGCCTCACCACACCAAAGCAGATACGCTGCCTGGAGAAATACGGCTTCCAGCACGTCGGCACATGGAGCTTCGAGGCTGCACGGCAGATGATCGACCGCATTGCCGCCGGCGGCTGGCGGGGCGCGCCGAAGGGCGTTGACCCCAAGAACTATATCCCGTCTGCTGAGCCGGTCATCGCAGATGATATGTTACTATGGTAATGCGAATGGAACATGAAAATGACATCAAAGAAGCGCTGGACTTCGTCTCCCCGTCCTCCCTGACCTATGAAGAATGGCTCATGGTGGGCATGGGCCTGAAAGAAGCCGGTCTGCCCGTCGCCGTGTGGGAGCAGTGGAGCGCCCGGGACGGCGGGCGGTATCACAAGGGCGAGTGCATCAAAAAATGGGAGAGCTTCCACGGCAGCGCGAAGCCCGTTACCCAGAGCAGCATCTTCCAGCTGGCCTATGAGCACGGCTGGTCCGGCCCTGCATGCCATGCGCTGGACTGGGGCGATGAGCTGACCGTCGGTCCGCAGCAGCCCGCACTGGTAGACCCCCGCTGGGTCGAAGAGCAGGAGCTTCACCTTCCCGACACATGGGAGCCTGCCCAGCAGCTCAAACGATACCTGCAGGCCCTCTTCGAGCCGGACGAGTATGTGGCCTATGTCACCGAGAGCTTCATGGCAGCCGACCGCCGACGCCCGGCGAAAGGCTGCTGGGACAGAACTGCCGGGCAGCTCATCGAAGAGCTGGACGCCTGCGGCGGCGACGTCGGCAAGGTCATGGGCGACTGCGACCCGGAAATCGGTGCATGGATCTGCTTCAACCCGGTGGACGGCACAGGCCGGAAGGATGCCAATGTCACCAGCTACCGCTACGCCCTCGTGGAGTGCGACAACATGGAGCCAGGCAAGCAGCTGGCCGCCATCCACCAGATGGAGCTGCCCTGCGCCGCGCTGGTCTACTCCGGCGGCAAGAGCATCCACGCCATCGTCCGAGTCAATGCGCCGGATTATGCTGAGTACCGCAAGCGGGTCGATTACCTCTACGCCACCTGCCAGAAGAACGGCCTGACCCTCGACCAGCAGAACCGCAACCCTTCCCGCCTCTCCCGGATGCCCGGCATCCTGCGGGCGGGGCAGAAACAGGCCCTGCTTGAAACGAATGTCGGCAAAAGCTGCTGGGAGGACTGGCGGGACTGGGTAGAGGCCTGCACCGACGACCTGCCCGACACCGAATGTCTGGCCGACGACTGGGACGACCTGCCCCCGCTGGCCGATGCCCTCATCTCCGGCGTGCTGCGTCAGGGCCACAAGATGCTGCTGGCAGGCCCCTCCAAGGCAGGCAAGAGCTTCGCCCTCATTGAGCTGTGCATCGCCATCGCCGAGGGTAAAACGTGGCTGGGCCGCTTCTCCTGTGCGCAGGGGCGTGTACTTTATATCAATCTGGAACTTGATAGGCCGTCCTGCCTGCACCGCTTCAAGGACGTCTATACCGCGATGGGCCTTGCGCCGGACAATCTGCGGAACATCGACATCTGGAACCTGCGCGGCGCGTCTGTCCCGATGGACAAGCTTGCCCCCAAGCTCATCCGCCGGGCAGGCAAAAAGGGCTATACTGCCGTCATACTCGACCCTATTTATAAGGTCATCACCGGCGACGAGAACAGCGCCGACCAGATGGCGAAATTCTGCAACCAGTTCGATGTGGTCTGCCGCGCGCTGGACTGCGCCGTCATCTACTGCCACCACCATTCCAAGGGCGCGCAGGGCGGCAAGCGCAGCATGGACAGAGCATCCGGCTCCGGCGTGTTTGCCCGCGACCCGGATGCCATGCTGGACATGACTGAGCTGACCATCACCGACGCCATCCGGGAGCAGCTGCACAACAAGGCCGCCTGCCGGGTCATCAAAGCGATGCTGGATAAGCGCGGCCACGCGGACGCCTACGGCCCGGATGACGCCCTCAGCAAGAGCCGGATGCTCACCATCGCCAAAGAGAAGCTTGGCCTCGCCGACCTGCGGGCCATCGACGCCGAAGTGGCTGCGGCTCAGAAGAAAGCCGACAGCATGACTGCCTGGCGCATCGAAGGCACTCTCCGCGAGTTTGCAAGCTTTGCGCCGGTCAACCTCTGGTTTGACTATCCGGTGCATAAGCTGGACAGCGGGCTTCTGGAAGATCTGCAGCCGGACAGCGACTTCCGCACGCTGGGTGCAAAGGGTGCGAGCCGCCGCTGGGGTGACAAGGCCAAGCAGTCCAAGGACAGGAAGGCCGAGCTGGACACCGCTTTTGAAGCCTGCATGATGGACGGTGAGGTCACCGTCTACAGCCTCGGCGAGTATATGGATCTGAAGCCCCGCACCGTCAAGAACCGTCTGAAAGAAGACGGGCGCTTCTGGATCGACGGCGAGAAGGTCGGCCGCAAGGAGCCCGGCAGCAGAGGTTAAACACTCTGTTATATCTGCAATTACATTTTGTTGTAAAATTGCAGAAATAGCCGCTATTTTGCACGACAGCAAAAACTGCAAAATTGCAGAAATAGCCGCTATGACTGCAACATTTGCAGTGCAAAATAGCCTATATATAATAGCATGACTGCACTGCAATGTGTGATGGGGTATCCCAGAGGATGGGGCGACCACAGCCCCCATCCTCCGGGGACCCTCCCCATCACGTTGGCCGCTGATACAAAAAAAGAAAACGAGGTACGAAATGACCACACAGTTTTTTATCCCCATGCGTCCGCCCACCACTACCCATAACGCCAAAGAGCTTCATGCCTACATGAAGGGCGGCAAGCCCTGCGCCGTACTGCATGACAGCTCTGAACTGAAAGCCGCCCGTGCCAAGCTCCACGCCTACCTTGCGCCCCACGCCCCTGAGAAGCCCATCCCGGCGGGCCGTCCGGTGCGTCTGCTGGTCAAGTGGATATTCCCTGCCGAGGGCCGCCCGGACGGCAGCTGGCGCACTTCCAAGCCCGACACCGACAACTTGGAAAAAGCCCTCAAGGACGAGATGACCCGTCTGCACTTCTGGCACGACGACGCCCAGGTGTGCAGCGAGATCGTCGAGAAGTTCTGGGCCGACATCTGCGGCGTGTTCGTGCAGGTGGAGGAGCTGGCATGACCTACGAGGAAAAGATAAGCTGGCTCTCCCGCTATCGGGAAGCCGAAAAGCTCTATCAGCGGCTCTCCTACCGGCTGGCAGAGGCGCAGGAAGCCACCCGGCACATCACCC
>ERZ810710.293-NODE-293-length-7673-cov-9.68561_pt1 | contig 7673 bp, 9 predicted proteins | sample MGYA00520190_ERZ810710 | MGnify/ENA primary metagenome ERZ810710 (study PRJEB31588, sample SAMN03399942) | human gut metagenome | study: EMG produced TPA metagenomics assembly of the PRJNA231909 data set (A prospective, longitudinal analysis of the...
TCAGGTAGATGATGTCCTCTACCGTGCCTTCCAGCCGTTCCAGCTCCTGCTCCATCGTCCCGCCTCCTCGTTTTGACACAACTATATATAGTATAGCGGTTTTGGGGGGATTTGTAAATACAACGAGGCAGCTCTTTAAGGCTCCCCCTTTGGGGGAGCTGGCGAGCGGAGCGAGACTGAGAGGGCAAGGATGCTACAGAAAGACAAAAAGCACAGCGATAGCATCGCTCTGACGGAGAGCCTGCTTATCGCTGTATGGCGGCTCTTGGGAGACGGGCTTGCCCTCTCCGTCATTGCTTCACAATGCCACCTCTCCCAAAGGGAGAGGCACTGGCGTGTCGGTCAGGCCCACGCGGGACGAGCAAAGTTTGGTTTTATCATAAACAGTAGTGCCCTGCTACAGAGGGCAGCAGCTTCGGGACAATATCCCTTGTCAAGCTGTTGTGAATCTCTGTAGCAGGGCACTATATTTTATGCGATATTGAGCTTCCAGCGGTCAGCGCAGAGTTGCCCGGCCTGCCAAAGCCTCTCCTACAAGGAGAGGTGGCACGCCGCAGGCGTGACGGAGAGGTTGTACAAAGACGAGCCTGCCCTCTGTAGCAAGGCACTATATTTTATGCGATATTGAAAACTTCCAGCGGTCAGCGGAAAGTGGCCCGGCCTGCCAAGGGCTCTCCCTCTGGGAGAGCTGGCGAGCGGAGCGAGACTGAGAGGGTCAATCCTCCACCCGCGCTGTGGCAAGCTCCTTCGTCAGGCGCTTGCGGACGGCGAAGTAGGCCGGGATGAGGAAGAAGCAGGCGAAGAACCATGCCACAGGGTTGGCGATGCAGGCCGCAAAGTAGCCCCAGAGCGGCACGAACCAGAAGCCCACCATGGCACGGGCGACCATCTCGGCCACGCCCGCGAACATGGCAAGGCCGGAATAGCCCAGGCCCTGGATGGTGTAGCGGTAGATGATGAGGACAGCCAGCGGGATGTAGAACACGCTGTTCCAGAAGATGAAGCTGCGGGCATTCGCCATGATCTCCACCTCGCTGCTCTCGAGGAAGAGGCTGATGAGCGGCACATCCAGCACACGCAGGATGAGGAAGGATGCCACACTGTAGACGCAGCCAATGCCCAGCGCGGTATTGACGCCCCGGTCCACACGCTTGAGGTCGTGAGCGCCCATATTCTGGCTGGCGTAGGTGGTCATGGCGGTGCCGATGCTCTCCAGCGGCACCGAGAGGAACTGGGCGGCCTTGCTGCCTGCGGTCTGCGCGGCCACGATGCTGCTGCCCAGACCGTTCACCGCGCCCTGCAGCACGACGCTGCCGATGGCGGTGATGCTGCACTGCAGGCCCATAGGGATGCCCATGTTGCAGAGCTTGAGGCAGTGGCTGGCGCTCAGACGGCCCTCTTCCCTGCTCCATTTCAGCTCCGGGTAGTGGCGGCCGATGTAGATGAGACTGCCGATGCCCGCCACCGCCTGACTGAACACGGTGGCGAAGGCCGCGCCGAACGCCCCCATCCGGAAAGTGAGGATGCAGAGCAGGTCGAGGCCGATGTTCAGCACGCTGGCCACCAGCAGGAAATAGAGAGGCCGCTTGCTGTCGCCCAGCGCGCGCATGAGGGCGCTGGTGACGTTGTACAGCAGGGTGAAGGGGATGCCCCAGAAGATGGTGCGGATGTAGATGTCCGCGATGTCGATGATGTTGTCGGGGGTGTTGGTCCAGACCAACACCGCCCGGGTCAGGGCCACCGTCACCACCGTGAGCACGACGGCGAAAAAGAGGCTCAGCCAGACGGTATTGGCGGTGTAGCGCCGCATCTCTCTGTAGTCCTTCGCGCCGAAGGTCCACGAGATGGGGATGGAGAAGCCGCAGGCGATGCCGTTGACGAAGCCCAGTACCAGATAGTTCAGGCCGCCCACGCTGCCCACCGCTGCCAGCGCATCCACGCCCACGAAGCGGCCCACGATGATGGTATCCGCCAGATTGTAGAACTGCTGGAACAGACTGCCCAGCATCAGCGGCACTGCAAAGGCAAGGATGAGCTTGAGCGGGCTGCCCTGTGTCATGTCTTTTGTCATACAAAGCCCCTCCCCGGGCGGTCACTTAACATTTCTTTGCCGAATCTTTACCGACAAAAACGCCCTGCCGGACGAGGGGCAGGACGTTTTGCGTTTCATGAGTGGTATTATACTCAGCTCATCGTGATTTTGCAAGGGGTTTTGGGCAGATTTCTTCGTACAACATTGCTATTTTCTATCGGTGGTTTTTGGTGATTGTGCGCAGGTCAGTTTCCGTGTCCCGCGTGCCGGCCCCGAGGGCTGCGGGGCTCACCGGTCTTATCGCCGTCTCTGCTTGCCTGTACCCCGCGAGGGCCTGCCTCGATCTGCTGGGCGGAATCATCCCGCCTGCCCTGCTGGCCGCGAGGTCCGGCATTTGTCCAACCTCTCCGTCATTGCTTCGCAGACACCTCTCCCAAAGGGAGAGGCACTGGCGTGCCGGGCAGGCCCACGCGGGACGAGCAAAGTTTGGTTTTATCATAAACAGTAGTGCCCTGCTACAGAGGGCAGCAGCTTCTAGACAAGAACACTTTGTCAAGCTGTTGTGAATCTCTGTAGCAGGGCATTATATTTTATGCCATATTGAACTTCCAGCGGTCAGCGCAGAGTTGCCCGGCCTGCCAAGGGCTCCCCCTCTGGGGGCAACGGCGACGACCGCCGCCAGCGGCGGAAACAGGGAGGAGCTGTTGGGGCAGCGGCCAGCAGGATGCAAGCGACAGCGAAGCAGACGCTGGGTGCCGCAACCCGGCCTTGGCGAGCGGAGCGAGACTGAGAGGGCAAGCCCGCTGGCGGAGGCGCTTATTCCGCGTAGTGCGCCAAAAACTGCTTGGTGCGCTCCTCCTGGGGGTGGTCGATGAGCTGGCGGGCCGGGCCTTCCTCCACCACGACGCCGCCGTCCATGAATAGGATGCGGTCGGCCACGTCCCGGGCAAAGTGCATCTCATGGGTGACGATGATCATGGTGGTCTTTCGGTCGGCGAGGTCCCGCAGGACGCGGAGGACTTCGCCGGTCAGCTCCGGGTCGAGGGCGCTGGTGGGTTCATCGAAGCAGAGGATGTCCGGGTGGAGCGCCAGTGCGCGGGCGATGGCCACCCGCTGCTGCTGACCGCCGGAAAGCTGGTGGGGGTAGTGGCCTGCCCGCTCCGACAGGCCCATCTGGGCCAGCAGGTCCCGGGCCTGTGCTTCCAGCTGGGCGTGGATAGCCTTTTTGTTGGCCTTGTAGTCGGGCTGCTCCTTCGCCAGAAGCTCCCCCGCCAGCATCACGTTTTCCAGCGCGGTGTACTGGGGGAAGAGGTTGAAGTTCTGGAACACGAGGCCGAAGTGGAGGCGCTTTTTCCGCACCTCGCTCTCCCGCTGGGTGGCAGGGTCGGCGGCGTCCCACATGGTCTCGCCGTTCACCCGGATGACGCCGGTGTCGGGACGCTCAAGGAAATTCAGGCAGCGCAGCAGCGTCGTCTTGCCCGAGCCGGACGAGCCGATGATCGCCAGCGCCTCGCCCTGTTCCAGTGTGAGCGAGATGTCCTTGAGAACTTTCGTCTCGCCGAAATTCTTCCCGATGCCGGAGGCTTCGAGTAATGCCATAGTTCATATCCTCCTTAGCAGCGGAAATAGTCCATCTTTTTCTCGGCCCAGTCCAGCAGCAGGGTGAGTGCGCCGACAAAGACGAGGAAGAAAATTGCGGTGGAGAACAGCGGCCAGATAAGGCCCTTGGCGCTGTACTCCTTTGCCATCATGATGATCTCCTTGTTGGCGATGACATTCGCCAGCGAGGTATCCTTCACCAGCGTGATGACCTCGTTGCCCATCGGGGGCAGGATGCGCTTGACGACCTGCAGGAGCGTGACCTTGAAGAAGATCTGGCTCTTGGTCATGCCCAGCACCTGACCGGCCTCGGTCTGGCCTTTCGGCACATCCTCGATGCCGCCGCGGTAGCTCTCAGAGAAGTAGCAGGCGTAGTTGATGGCGAAAGCCACCACCGCCGCCACCAGACGGCCCGAAGAGCCGGAGGGCCAGGGGTTGGTCATGCCCAGCAGGCCGGGGCCAAGGTAGATGACGATGATCTGGAGCATCAGCGGCGTGCCGCGGATGACCCACACAAAGGTCTTGACGACGCCCCGCAGCGGTGCGCACCGGCTCATGGAGCCAAAGGCCACCACAAGGCCCAGCGGCAGCGAAAACAGCAAGGTCAGAAAGAACAGCTCACAGTTGAGCGCGAATGCGCCGGTCAGACGCTCCAAAATCACAGTCACAGAATCACTACACCTATCCGTTTATAATGTAAGTTACTCAGCCAGAGTCAGGCCGTACTTGTCGGCCAGAGCCTGCATGGTGCCGTCAGCTTTTAGCTCGTCGAAAGCGTTGTCCACAGCCTCGGCCACGTCGCTGCCCTTGCGGAAGGCCACGCCGTACTCCTCGACGTTCAGCTCATCCACCATCTTGAGGTTTGCGTAGTCGGTACCCTCGCCGATCATGGCAGAAGCCAGAGTCAGGTCGAGGATGGCGGCGTCAGCGGTACCGGCGGCGACTTCCATCAGGCAGTCGGTCTGAACAGCCTTGGAGATGAAATCAGCCTGAGACAGGTCGGCGTTCTCGGTGATGGTGGTCTCACCGGCAGAGCCGGCCTCGGCCACCACGGTCTTGCCGATGAGGTCGGCGGTGGAGGTGTAGTCGGTGCCGTCCTTCACCACGACGACCTGGGCGTTCTTGACGTAGGGCTTGGTGCAGGCCATGTTCTCCTCGCGGTCATCGGTGAGGGTCAGGCCGTTCCAGATGCAGTCGATGCTCTTTGCCGCCAGCTCGGTCTCCTTGGTGTCCCAGTTGATCTCCACGAACTCCGGCTCGACACCCAGCTTCCCGCAGACGGCAGTAGCCAACTCGGTATCGAAACCGGTGAAGCTGCCGTCGGCGTCGGTGTAGTTCATCGGCTCATAGACGGTGTAGCCAATGACCATCTTGCCGTTGGACTGGATATAAGCCAGGTCGCTGTCAGCGGCCGCGGAGCTTGCCGGGGCGGCAGAGGCGGCGGCAGAAGAAGCAGCCGTGGAAGTGGATGCAGAACCGCCGCAGGCGGCAAGGCTCAGTGCCATCGCACCGGCCAGAAAAGCAGATACCAGACGTTTCATGTTGTAATTTCCTCCCTCAGATTCAGCAGAGGCGGCGCTTCGTTTTACCGCTTTACCATGCTAAATTGTTAAACTGTGACTATAGAATAGCGCGTTTTGCCCCGTTTTGCAAGAGGAAAACCGATTTTTTCGCGTTTTGCCCGCAGACCGCCCCTTTCCGATCGGGTTTTCGGTGTATTTGTACAAAGGACAGGGTGCGGCGCCCATGGCTCTCCCTCTGGGAGAGCTGGCGCGAAGCGCCTGAGAGGGCAAGCCCGTCTCCCAAGAGCCACCACCCAGCGATAAGCAGACCCTCCGTCAGAGCGATACTATCGCCGCGCAGCTGCTTCGCCATGAACATCCTAGCCCTCTCAGTCTCGCTCCGCTCGCCAGCTCCCCCAAAGGGGGAGCCATTGGCAAGCCGGTCAGGCCCACGCGGGACGAGCAAAGTTTGATTTTATCGGAAACAGTAGTGCCCTGCTGCAGAGGGCAGCAGCTTCGGGACAATATCCCTTGTCAAGCTGCTGTGGATCTCTGTAGCAGGGCACTATCTTTTATGCCATATTGAGCTTTCAGCGGTCAGCGGAAAGTAGCCCGACACGCCAGTGCCTCTCCCTATGGGAGAGGTGGCTGCGAAGCAGACGGAGAGGGCTAGGACGCCGCCGCAGAGGCGTCAGCTTCTCCCCGGGATGTCGCCTACCATGATGACGAAGAGCCTGGGTATGTTGTGATCATCCGTCCACCTTCCGAAGCCGACCCGGTAGCTGGATGCAAGGAATCCGGGCTTGTGCCAAGTATTCCCATCCGGTTCCGGCAGTACCAGTCTGTAGTCGTTACAGAGGTCGATGGCCTGCTTGACGGGGTCGTCCGAGCCTCTGTCCGCTCCAAAGTAGAAGATGACCTGTTTGTTGGCGGTGCCGGGGGCGATGCCGATGGTATTCAAGAGAGCTTTGCGAGGCTCAGAACCGATAGAGTGGTAATTGCCCATCTTCAATTTGTTAATGAGAAGAGTGCTTCCATCCTCAGAGCTCACCTGTGTGTACCTCTCCGCCGCCTCACTCAGCTGCGGGTCGGCCTCGCAGGTGATGTTCACGCCACGCTGCACATTTATGATGTCTGCCAGAGCCTCGGCCCGGAGGGTGTCCTCCGGCTTATCGCCCGGCTTATCGCCGCAGCCGGTGAGCAGGGCCAGCGTCATCACGCCAGCAAGGGCAAGGGAAAACAGCTTTTTCAATTTCATCGTCGTTTCCTCCTCTGTCAGTTCTGCGGGGTATTGACGGTGGCGTTTGTTCGCAGTGCGAGGTAATAGCGGCGGTCGTCACTCTTCTTGCCCGTTATTGTAAAGGCTATGGCTTGCAGAGTCGATGTGTTGGGAGCTAGCGGAGCAATCACTATCTTCTGGATGTACTTCATACTTTCCGCCTGCGCCAGCGCACTCTACTCCGGCTTCACTTCTCCATACCAAAGATCAACACTGCCTGTCACCAGATAGTTTCCCAATTCTTTTTTAATGATGTTCCGTGCCTCCTCGGTCAGCCCACCCTTTTCATCCTTCAGCCAGCTCGGCTGGAACTGCCGTGCGATGACCTTGAGCTTTTTGTCCAGCGTCTCGTCCTTCTGATAGTCAGCAAATTGTCCCCTCCTGTACCGGAAATACTCTTCCACCTGCTTGGCTTGGGAGCTGCTGTCCGAGCAGCCGGTGAGCAGGGCCAGCGCCATCACGCCTGCAAGGGCAAAGGCAAGGAGTCGTTTTGCAGTTTTCATCGTCGCTACCTCCAATCGTGGGGTGTGTCTCGGTGATTTTATTATACCATACCCCCCCCCCGGGCAAGTGCGATTCATGCAGATTTCAGGGCCCTTTCGCGCAGGTTTGGGGGTGAAAAGGCTCCCAGAGGCTCACGGACAGGCCCGTCTTTGCTAAACCTCTCAGTCATCGCTGCAGCTCACGGTCAGGCTCTCCTTCGTACAACCTCTCAGGCGCTTCGCGCCAGCTCCCCTTGTAGGGGAGCCTCCGGCGAAGAGGTGAAGCTTTACGGTATGCCAAGGCCTCTCCTACAAGGAGAGGTGGCATTGCGCAGCAATGACGGAGAGGTTGGACAAAGACGAGCCTGCCCTCTGTAGCAGGGCACTACATTTTACGCCATATTACGCCTCAGGCGTCTAGTAGGAAGTTGACCGGCCTGCCAATGGCTCCCCCTTTGGGGGCAACGGCGACGACCGCCGCCAGTGGCGGAAACAGGGAGGAGCTGTTGGGGCCGCGGCCAGCAGGATGCGAGCGGCAGCGAAGCAGACGCTGGGAGCCGCAACCCGGCCTTGGCGAGCGGAGCGAGACTGAGAGGGCAAGGCTGCTACGAGAAAACAAAAACACAGCGATAGTATCGCTCTGACAAAGGGCCTGCTTATCGCTGCGCGGCGGCTCTCGGGAGACGGGCTTGCCCTCTCCGTCTGCTTCGCAGACACCTCTCCCAAAGGGAGAGGCTCTGGCCTACCCGCAGGTGCAAAAAAAAAAACCGCCACCTCAC
>ERZ810710.294-NODE-294-length-7643-cov-7.99605_pt1 | contig 7643 bp, 9 predicted proteins | sample MGYA00520190_ERZ810710 | MGnify/ENA primary metagenome ERZ810710 (study PRJEB31588, sample SAMN03399942) | human gut metagenome | study: EMG produced TPA metagenomics assembly of the PRJNA231909 data set (A prospective, longitudinal analysis of the...
TCCGGCAAAAAGGTCAAGGGCTTTGCGGTATAGAGGATGCAGATCGTTTCCTGCATCGAAAAATTCACCTCTGCAAACTTGCCGGTTTCTGCTTGACAGTACTCCGCGAATCAAAAAGGGAGCTCTGTCACGGACGGATGTCCGGGCAGAACTCCCTTTGCTTTTATCTTATGATTTCTTACTCGCCTTCCGACTCCTTGCAGACATCCACCCAGCCCTCGGCTCCGGCGGCTGCTTCCAGCTCCTGCAAGGTCAGCTTGACGGCGGTGTGGCCGCTGCCCGCCGCCGGGTAGACGGTATCAAACTTGCGCAGGCTCTCGTCCAGATAGACCGCCACGCCCTCGTTCACCCCAAAGGGGCACACACCGCCGGGTGCATGACCCACATAGGCCTCCACCTCATCTTCCAACTTCTCCGCTCTTATTCGGTAATGGCCCAGACCCGTGCAGGCAGACCGGTTGCACCTTCAATGCGGGGATAAGAAACGATGACCACCGCACCGGCAGGCTGCACTTTATCCAGATTTGCAAGCACCTCCACCTGCAGCTTGTCGTTGTCCAGAACATAGCGCTCGCAGGCAAGGTCGCCCTTTTCCTCCGCCACCGCAGAGGAATCGGTATCCAGCGTTTCGTGGCCGTTGGCGGCGGCGTTGCGCACCTTGTAGATATACTCCAATGCTTCCAGCGACCAGCCGGGGGCATTTTCTTTGCCCTCTGCGTCGATGCCGGACAGCGCATCCATATCCGGCCACTTCTTGTACCAGTCGCTGCGCAGAGCCACCAGCGCACCATCCGGGATAGGACCGTACTTTGCTTCATAGGCCTTGATGTCCTCCACCGTCACAGCGTAGCGGGGGTCTTTCTTGGCCTGCTGGGAAATATCGATGACCACCAGCGGGAAGATTAGGTCGTTCACATCATACTTTTCGGACAGCGCTTTGCCCTTGATGAAGTGACCCGGGAAGTCGATATGGGTACCGAACTGTCCGGGGAATTTGAAGGTCTGGATCAGGCATTCCAGTTCCGGCTTGCCCCAGTCCCACACGGTCTTTGCCAGCTCCACAGAACCTTCCGGGATGCCGGACCAGCAGGGGCTTTCGTTGTTCAGCGAGTGAGAAAGTTCCACCCAGCGATATTTTTTAGCATCCTTCAGTGCGTTCCACAGTTTATAATCAGCCATTGTCGATTCTCCTTTTGTTGTGACGATGTATGTTCGGGCACTTCTCCCAGACAACGGCATCTTCCTGTTTTTTCAGTCTGTCTGCCGGGAATTTGTCTGGGAGCAGCGCATTCGCCCGGGCAGCCTGTGCCGGGCATCTGTTGTATATTTCATCTGCCTGTGCTCCCTTCCTTGTGTTGGGGATAGTATAAACCCATTTTCGCACCATGTCAATAGGTTTATTCTATCAAAGACTTCCCCGGCAAACGACAGGTCAGCAAACCGTTCGCCCTTGCAATAACGTTTCGTCATCCCCTTCCCTTTTATCGCAGCTCTTCCGGCAGGGCGGTGCAGCCCTCCGGCACATCCTGCCATGTGGCTTCAAACTCCCCTGTGTACCACGGGTCTGCCACATCGCCGGGGCGACTGGTGTGCTCCATCAGCAATGAGCCCTTATGCTTGCATCCAGCCCTTTTCCTCTCTGGCCTGTTTCAAAGCGAGCTCGAGCCCATGAAAGTCAAACCTTCTTTCATCTTGGTTCATTCTCATATCAGCCTATATCATTGTACATTTCGGGTTAGATTATGAGAATGTAATATGATTTGATATTACATGATATATCATTTCATAAGATTGACAAAGAAGAATGTTTGTGCTATTCTATATAAATATATCTCCAAAGGGGAGCAAGATATGAACTTTCATTTAACAGATCAGCGTAAAAAGAGAATCAACTCTGTACAATCCAAACCGATGAAACATTGTGCAGAGTATAGCGTATAAATGACGCATTTCGATTTCATCGGGAAGCCATAAAGGGGGTTTTATACCCATTTTGAGAAAATGGCTTTCCATGCAGTTATAATGTGTACGAGGCTATGGGCAATGTTTTGTCCATAGCCTTTTGTTTTTGCGTTACTATGTCAAAGGCAGAAGGCGGATACACTTGTGTATCTCTGCTTTCTGCCTTTTTCTTTTGTATCAGAGAATATGCAGGAAAGGGTTAATAAAAATGAGCTTATTAGAAATTGACGGACTGACACACTCTTTTGGTGAGAATGTGCTATACAAAAATGCAGGCTTCACACTCAATAAAGGAGAACATATTGGCATTGTCGGGCAGAACGGAACCGGCAAAAGTACCCTGATTAAAATTTGTACAGAGCAGATCATACCTGATAGCGGACGGATTATCTGGCAGCCAAATATTACGATTGGCTATTTGGATCAGTATGCAGAAATCGACCATACGCTTACCATGAAAGAGTTTTTGAAATCAGCCTTTGCAAAGCTGTTTGAAATAGAAACACAAGTTATGCAGCTATATGAAAAGGCCGCCGATGGAGATATGAAAAATCTGGAACTTGCTGCCTACTATCAAGAGCAGCTTGAAACACATGACTTCTATTCCATTGATACTGCGATCGAGCGCGTTGCAAATGGGCTGGGGCTGCTTGCGATTGGTCTTGACCGCCCTATCATTGAAATGAGTGGTGGCCAGCGAGCAAAAGTGATTTTGGCAAAGCTACTGCTTGAAAAACCAGATGTATTGCTATTAGATGAGCCGACAAATTTTCTTGATAAAGATCATGTTGCATGGCTGGCGGAATACCTATCCTCTTTGGAAAATGCTTTTTTAGTTGTTTCCCATGATTTTGACTTTTTGGATAAAATCGCAAATCGTATCTGCGATATAGATAATGACACAATAACAAAGTATTATGGCACTTATTCTGAATTTCTGCGAAAAAAGACACTGTTGCGGGAAGATTACATTCGTCAATACTCAGCGCAACAAAAGGAGATCAAAAAAACAGAGGAGTTTATTAGGAAAAATATTGCTGGACGAAAAGCAAAAATGGCGAGAGGGCGGCAAAAACAGCTTGATCGAATGGACAAAATGGAGGCTTTGGAACAGAAAGAGATTATTCCTCATTTTGATTTTCCTGTTTTACCGCTGACAAATACGGAGCATCTGCTGGTCAAACATCTGGCAGTTGGTTATCACTATCCAGTTCTATCAGATATTGATTTTAGCATAAAAGGCGGGCAAAAAGTTGTTATCACTGGCTTTAATGGAATTGGGAAATCTACTTTGCTCAAGACATTAATTGGACAAATCCCGTCCATGCAAGGTCATTTCAAATTTTCCGATCAAGTTACCCTTGGATATTTTGAGCAGGACTTAATGTGGGACGAACCTGAACAGACACCAATTCAAATTGTTTCCAATGTCCATCCTGATATGGTCATAAAAGATGTTCGCAAACATTTAGCCCGGTGTGGAATTTCCAGTAAGCACGCAATGCAAGCGATTGGAACATTAAGTGGAGGTGAGCAGGCGAAAGTAAAAATGTGTTTGCTAACACTGATTCCCTGCAATTTTCTAATTATGGACGAACCCACAAATCATCTGGATGTTCAGGCAAAGGAAGCATTGAAATCAGCTCTTATGGATTTTGCGGGTACTGTATTGCTCGTATCACATGAAGAAGCATTTTACCGTGATTGGACACAACGGATTATTAACATTGAGAAAAGATAAAAAACAGTGAAAACATTATGAAAACCCCTGCCCGCCTGACGGGAAAAGAAAAAACCGTTGCCGGGTAGGTTGGTTTTGTGCGCTTATTCCACATGTTCTGCGGCGGTTTTGAGAAATCAAGACCGCCGCTTCATTGCGTTTAAGACACAAAAATGATTCTATACATTGAAATCTGGTACGGCGGTAACAGGAGGATGTCGCCATGTCCATTTTACTTTTTCGTAGTTCTAATATCCTGCACCAGCTAAAAAAAAAAAAAAAAAACGATAAAGAAAAACCGCTGTTGCATGGTTTGTTAGCTTCCATGTAGCAGCGGTTCGTGCTGTGGTTATTCAGTTAAATTTTCAGAATGACAAGCTGGAATTTAGCGTTCACTCATATATTGTTTTATTTCATCAGGCGTCAATTTTCGTACTTCTGTGTGTGGATATTCTTTATACTTTCCAGCACTAAACACAGGCATCATTTGCCTGCATTTCTTGTCTTTATTCTTTTTCAAAAATAGATTTAACTCATCATTCCCTGGAAATATTTTATAAGATAATCTTCCTTTATTGTTCTCTATCTCATAAATACCACACACACTTTTCGTTGTATAGTCCGCTGTTCGCAAATATAGTTTTGCAATTTCCAATGACTTAAAAGGAAAATTCCATCGTTGCAATCCTCTATTTGGGTCATGCTCGATACAAATGCACCGTCCACAAGTTCCACAAATATATTGAGTGTGGTTCTCCAAACAGTCCAGCGGATTTAGTAAAGGCGTTATTCTATTTTCATCAGAGTAACATTCCTCACACACTTTTCTTTTCACTCCTTATAAAATTCTAATTTGTCATAATCATTCTACAATACCGTTATGAATAAATCATCTCACGCAAAATAATTTCTTCTGCCCGGTTGTGAATGTTATTGCAACGCTTCACCCATTCCATTTGATGGGTACGCTTTAATTCTTCGGTCACGCCCTCGGCAATTTTCATCTGCTCCATGATGGTATCTAACCGTTTCTGTGCCTGTTCATTCAGGCCTGCAAGATATGTCCATAACTCCCCAGTCAAGGTCAATTTTATTGAATTTACTGCAACATGATCTTGAAGTTTATGTAATGTATTTCGGTAAAAAAGGTATTCAGCAAAGACCGTTTACGCTATATCATTTTTTGAGTAATTCCAATGCCCTGTCCATTGGTACGCAGTCTGCATATCGTTCAGGCCAGAGAAATTCATTATAGTAATGGTAAGCCTGTTCCCTAGTCATGTACTCATTGTCCTGCGTAGAATTTGCATAGGCAGGAACAATCATGTGTAAGCCATGCTCAAAACCAGCCTCTACCGTGGCATTGATACAGAAATCAGTCATAATGCCACAAATCATCACGTCTTTTTCTTCCTTTGCAGTCAGATACTCAAGCAGACCACTCTCTTTTTTGAACGCACTGCATACGGACTTGATAAACCGTTTTTCATCAGGCATCGGTTGAAACTCGGAATAAACCTCAAACTCATCATCCCCGATAGAGAATCCGGTATCAGGTCCATCATCATGCTGTACATAAATAACTTCTATGCCTTGTTCTCGAGCTGCTCCAATTAGCTTTTTGATATTACAAACAAACTTTCTGAACTCATATAAGCGTTCATCCACGATACCATTCTGTGCATCTACAACCAATAAAACCATGAATAATCTCTCCTTTTTGAGCTTTTGCTTTGATTCAAATAAACTAAATTCGTATATTATAATAGAGCGTAACTTCTGCTTACTCTCCCAGCACCTCGCCCAGTGCCAGAACAGCGTTGCGGACGCACTCCGGGCAGGGGCACAGCGGTGCGCCGTTCTCTATCCCCTTCAGATCCTTGCAGATGGTAGCACCGCACTTTTCCTGAAAGTTTTGCAGCAGCTCCTTGGAAATGCGGGGTGTACCCTTGCCGTCGGTGACGATGCCCGCCACCATCACAGCGCCGATCAGTGCGCCGCAGGTGCTCTCCATGCAGCCCATGCCGGCGGCATAGCCTGCGCCCAGCTTCATCAGGGTGTCGGCATCCACCGGCAGCTTGTCCTCAAATGCCTTCAGCACCGCCTGTGCACAGTTGCACTGTCCAGCAGCTTTCCATGCGGCAGCCTGTGCCGCCCGTTCTTCGATGTTCATTTTACAGTCCTCTTTCTTTGATGAATCGTAGTTTATTCGACATTATCATAAAATTCCTGTAACACTGCTGCCAATTCCTCCGGAGCTTCTGTGTTTGCTTCATGACCCGCTTTCAGAAGTTCATGGAAGTGGGAATCGCTCAAATAACCGGCAAGTTCCTTTGAGGCTTTTTTATTTGCGTTGTCCTTTTCGCCACAAACGATCAATACAGGACAAGACACCTTACATAACGAATCCCTGAAATCCAATTCTGCCATCGTGCCGCACAAGCTGATCACCTCTGCTTTTTTGAAGCCAAATTGCTTGAACGTTGCATTTGGCATAAAGCGGAACAGCATATTCTGGAATTTCAATAATTTTTCAGGCATTTTGTATTGTGCCGCAATTAGCACAAGCGCCTTTACTTTATCCGGATGGTCTATCGCATAATTAAGTGCCAGAACAGCACCCAGAGAGAGCCCGCATAAAACGATTTCGTCATTTTCCTTGTCGCACTCTTCTGAGAATGCAGTATACAGCTCCCCATAGGTGGCTGCTTTTCCTTCCAGCATCTCTGCCAGACTCAAGCTGACACTGCCGTCCGAGACCTTCGTTTCTTTTATTACTCTGTCCCAACTGTCTGGTTTTTGTCCTAGTCCATGCAAGTATAAATATTTCATCTGTTTTTCACCATCGTCGGTTTTCCTTTTTCCCTCATACGTCCTTCTGCTTCTTTTCCAGTGCTTCAACGTGATACCGGGGCTTGCCTTTGCTCTTTTCGCCGTACTCGATGGCCTCTTTGGGGCAATAGCAGATGCACTCTGCCCCGGTCAGCTCGGTCTTACCCAGCCACTCCGACACCACCCGGGGGATGCGCCATGCGTAGGTAGGCGTCACCAGCACCACGTCCCGCCCGGTCTGCACCGGGGCAGTATCCCCTGCCTTGATGCAGGCGTTCAGGTCGTAAAGCGGCATCTCCAGCCCTTCGGCAATGCGCCGCGCCAGATACCGGCTGTTGCCAGTTCCCGTAAAATAAAGTACCATGGCTGTTCCTTCGTTTTTTTGTGGTTTTCAGATGCCTGTCTGCCCGGCAAACTGGAAGTTATCTAATTGCTTTTCCGATGTGTTTGTCTAATCTCCACTGTGGAGCATTCCCGTCGTCTGCCCAATACTCATCCATTGAAACGATTTTATCCTCTTTGGTTTTTATGAAAGACGTGACATGAAAGGAAGCGTTTCTGCCTTTGGGATATACATTTACAACCGTAACGATTAGGTCATTCAGCGTTTCGACTCTTTCAACGCTACCCTCCCAATCACCGGGATATTCACAATTAGCAATAATAAATTCATCAACATTAAATCGTTCATTGGTACAATGCCAGTTTATATAGGCATCGTTCTGAAAATACTTTCTGATTTCAATCTCATTTTGACCGAGCACTGCTTTCCAAAAATCATATATATTCATATTGGTCAGATGTTCCTCCTCAAGTTCCGAGTTGCCGTTCTCCGTATACCATGGTTTCCGCACGCAAAAGACCCGCGGCAAGGCGTGTGCTTACACCTCGCCCGCAAACTTTTTGGCAATGGTGCCGGTCGCTAAAATTCCCCACTTCATAAGTATACCTCCTGGTTTATCACTTTGAACTCAGTATACCATGGTTTTCCCCTGCGGAAAAGATAGCGAAAAACAAAAATGGCCCCGGAGGGCTTGTTGCAGCTCTCCGGGGCCATCTTATGTGCGTTGTGCCTTGGCGCACACGACCGGCGTTTTACTCGATTGCAATCAGATTCGGGTTCTCAGGC
>ERZ810710.371-NODE-371-length-4929-cov-13.4239_pt1 | contig 4929 bp, 5 predicted proteins | sample MGYA00520190_ERZ810710 | MGnify/ENA primary metagenome ERZ810710 (study PRJEB31588, sample SAMN03399942) | human gut metagenome | study: EMG produced TPA metagenomics assembly of the PRJNA231909 data set (A prospective, longitudinal analysis of the...
TCTCCGCCGTTTTACGGCTTCGCCGAAGATTTCAGGCTTTCGCAGAACTTTACCGTCAGCAGAGAGGTAACACCAGCTGCGAAGCAGCAAATCGGAGAAGTGAGAAAAATGCGTTTAGCGAAGCGGCTAGCATTTTTCCACTTCGACTTCTCCTTCGGGGTCTGAAAGGGGCGAGCAGCCCCTTTCTCGTGGGTCCAGCGCGTCGAAATCGCTGGTGGTTTTCTGGTTCTCTTTTGACATCAAAAGAGAACAATTAGCCTTAATGAAAAAGCGCTCTGACCCCGCGCACAGGCGCGAGAACCATTTCTGGTTCTCTTTTGGTACGCAAAAGAGAACTTGACCCCGCGTAACAGCGCTCTATACCTCTATTATACACCAAATCCCCCTGATTTCTATGACCAATTCCCAAAAGCCTCCATTTTCCGCCCGAACGCCACTTTGCAAGGGCGGGCGAGTGTGTTATACTTTCTATGAATGCGATTCAATCTTCCTGATGGAGGCTTTTTTATGTCCACAAAGCAGCGTCTGCTTTTTATCACCACCGGCGGCACCATCGCCAGTGTCCGCACCCAGCAGGGCCTCAAGCCCGTGCTCACCAGCGAAGAGCTTCTGGCTCATCTGCCTGAGCTGAACGAGCTCTGCTGCCCCGACACGCTGGCCCTGTGCAGCATCGACAGCACCGACCTCGGCCCGGAGCACTGGCTGATGATGGCGAAGGCCGTGCAGGAGAATTATGCCCTCTACGACGGCTTCATCATCTGCCACGGCACCGACACGCTGGCCTACTCGGCGGCGGCGCTGTCCTACCTCATCCAGAACGCCGACAAGCCCGTCATCCTCACCGGCGCACAGCAGCCCATCTCCAACGAGATCACCGACGCCAAGAAAAACCTTCGCGACAGCGTCATCTGCGCCCTTGACCCCGGCAGCCGGGGCGTCATGGTGGTGTTCGGCGGCCATGTCATCGCAGGCACCCGCGCCAAGAAGAACAAGACCATCAGCTACGACGCCTTTGCCTCGGTGAATTTCCCGGCGCTGGCACTGGTACAGGGCGACCGTCTGGTGCGGTATGTGCCTTCGCCCTGGCCCACCGGCCCTGTGGAGTTTGGACGCTCGCTCAGCCCCCGTGTCTTCCTGCTCAAGCTGACGCCCGGCCTCAGCCCCGATTTGATCCCCGACATTTTCCGCCTCTACGACTGCGTCATCGTGGAGAGCTTCGGCGTAGGCGGCATCCCCCAGCGGCTGATGGACGCCTTCGCCGAGGGCCTCGGCGACTACGACAAGACCCACAAGGTGCTCATCCTCACCACCCAGGTCACTTACGAGGGCAGCGACGTGGGCATCTATGAGGTGGGCAAGCGGGTCAAGAACCGCTTCCGCTTCCTTGAGGCCCACGACATGACCATTGAGGCTGTCGTGACCAAGATCATGTGGCTGCTGGCACAGGACTGCGACAGCTTCGACCAGCTGCAGCAGCGGTTCTACCGGCAGGTCAATTTTGATACATTCTATCACTGAGCACGAACATGGCCGTCATGACGAAATCGACGCCCTCGGTGCTGAAGGACAGGACAGCGCCGAGGGCCGCGCCCATGGCCGCGCTGGCGAGCCAGTAGATCTGGTCCAGCAGGGTGATGAAGAAGATGAACCAGCCCTTATCCACGCTCTCGGGCGGCTCTGCCGAATTTGTTTCGTTTTGCTCCCGCATTCATTTCAACCCTCCAATACAGCAATATAACAGGTTTATCTGCATTTGCAAGAGCTATTTATAAGGCAAAGAGGGTTCTGTGCGGACGCACAGGACCCTCTTTGCTTTATATTTTTTATTTTTTGGTGAGGTCTTTCGTGTAGAGGGCGCGGGTGGCGTTCAGGACAGCGAGGACCATGACGCCGACGTCGGCGAAGATGGCCACCCACATATTGGCGATACCCAGAGCGCCCAGCAACAGGCAGGCCGCCTTGATGGCCAGAGCAAAGACGATGTTCTGGTAGACGATGCTCTTGGTGCGGCGGGCAATGCGCATGGCGAGGGCGATCTTGGCCGGGTCGTCATCCATCAGGACGACGTCGGCGGCCTCAATGGCGGCGTCAGAGCCCAGAGCACCCATGGCGATGCCCACATCCACACGGGAGAGGACAGGGGCGTCGTTGATGCCGTCGCCCACGAAGGCCAGCATCTCTTTGGGGTTCTTGGCGGCCAGGAGCTTCTCGATCTGGTCCACCTTATCGCCGGGCAGCAGGCCGGCGTGGTACTCGTCGATGCCCAGCTCTGCCGAGACAGCCTTTGCCACCGGCTCTGCGTCGCCGGTAAGCATGACGGTCTTGCGGACGCCGGCCTGCTTGAGGCCCTTGATGGCCTGTGCGCTGTGGGGCTTCACCACGTCGGAGATGAGCAGATAGCCCGCATACTTGCCGTCGATGGCCACATGGACGATGGTGCCGGTCTGGGGGACATCGGGGACGGTGAGGCCCAGCTTTGCCATCAGGCGGGCATTACCGGCGGCGACCGGCTTGCCGTCCACCTTGGCGGTGACGCCGTGGCCGCCCAGCTCCTCCACGTCGGTGACGCGGGCAGAGTCGATGTCCTTGCCGTAAGCAGCCTTGATGCTCAGGGAGATGGGGTGCTTCGACCAGCTCTCGGCCAGCGCAGCGGCTTCCACAAGGCTGTCTTTGGTACCGCCCTCCACGGGGCAGACCTTGACGACCTTGAAGGTACCCTGGGTCAGGGTGCCGGTCTTATCGAAGACGACGACGCGGGTATCGGCCAACTCTTCCAGATAGGTCGAGCCCTTGACGAGGATGCCGCAGGCGGAGGCACCGCCGATGCCGCCGAAGAAGCTCAGCGGGATAGAGATGACCAGAGCGCAGGGGCAGCTGATGACGAGGAAGGTGAGGGCGCGGTAGACCCAGTCGCCGAAGCGGGCGGGCTGGCCCATCAGCAGCAGAACGATGGGGGGAACGAAGGCCAGCGCCAGCGCGCCGTAGCAGACCGCCGGGGTATACACCCGGGCAAAGCGGGTGATAAAGTTCTCGGCGCGGGCCTTCTTCATGCTGGAATTTTCCACGAGGTCGAGAATTTTAGAGACGGTGGATTCGCCGAACTCCTTGGTGGTCCTGACCTTGAGCAGGCCGCTCATGTTGACACAGCCGCTGATGACCTCATCGCCGGACCGGACATCCCGGGGCAGGCTCTCGCCGGTGAGGGCGGCGGTGTTGAGGGTGGAAGCGCCCTCGACGATGACGCCGTCGATAGGCACACGCTCACCGGGCTGGACCACGATGAGGGTGCCGATCTCGACCTCATCGGGGTCCACCTGCTCCAGCCTGCCGTCCTCGCCCTCGATGTTGGCGTAGTCGGGCCGGATGTCCATCAGGGCCGAGATGCTGCGGCGGCTCTTGCCGACGGCAACGCCCTGGAACAGCTCGCCGATCTGGTAGAAGATGATAACGGCACAGCCCTCGACGTAATCGCCCAGCGCGAAGGCACCCACGGTGGCGACGGCCATCAGGAAGCATTCATCAAAGGGCTGACGGTTCTTGATGCCCAGAAGGGCCTTGTGGAGCACGTCCCAGCCCACCACGAGGTAGGGGATGCAGTAGAGCAGCAGCTCCACCGACGCGGGCAGAGGCGGCAGCAGCTTGAGCACCAACACCAGCGCCAGAGCGGCGATGATGCGGTACAGCATTTTCTTTTGTTTTTTCGTCACGGGTACCAGCCTCCTTTTGGGGCAGTTTTCTCAGATTCAACAGGTTTTCCCCACAAGGGGCTTGCTTTCCACGCTTCCCCCGGCTTTTCCACGAGGTTTTCCCGCAAAAAGCCGCAAATGCGCGTTCATTTTTCTTTTTTTGCACCCAGGATGTTGAAAACGCCGTGGAAATTGTTGAAAACTGATTTATTTTTCCACATTTTCCACGCGCATCCCGGCAGTATAAGTCGAAACTCAGATGCCGAAGATCTCGCAGTCGTCCTCGACCTTCTTGCAGGCGGAGAGGACATTCTGCATGGTAGCCTTGACGTCCGCGCCCTCATCGAACTCGACGTTCATCTTCTGGGTCATGAAGCTGACGGTAGCCTTTGCGACGCCGGCGACCGTGTTGGCGGCATCCTCCATCTTCTGGGCGCAGTTTGCGCAGTCAACTTCGATCTTGTAGCTCTTTTTCATAATAAATACCAGCCTTTCTTTCTATCTCCCCGCTCCGCCGCAGGGTGCGGCAGAGCTTGCAGCGTTTTGGGGGCATCACTCTTCGATGTGGTCCATGCCCATGGAGAGGATGCTGCGCACATGGTCATCGTCCAGCGCATAGTAAATGGTCTTGCCGTCGCGGCGGAAGCGGACGAGCTTCGAGTCCTTGAGCACCCGCAGCTGATGGCTCACCGCCGACTGGCTGAGCTGGACGGCATTTGCAATGTCCTGCACGCACAGCTCATCGTCGTGGAGGGCGTAGAGGATCTTGATGCGGGTGGAATCGCCGAACACCCGGAACAAATCGGCCAGCTCGTAGAGCACCTCATCGTCCGGCATCACCGGCGGGGCCTTGGGCAGCTTCTGTTCTGGGGCAAGAGCATTCTCAGCCATCGTTGTCATCCTTTCGCTTCAATATATGAACATCTGTTCATGTGTTCATGATAGCACGCCGTATGGCTCCTGTCAAGGGGATTTGCGCAAAAAAACAGCATTCTCTTAAAATTGATAAAACAGACCGCAAAACGCAAGAAATTTGCAGATTTATTTTGCAGGAAGGGTGCGATTTAGGGCAAAAGAAAAAGGCATTCCTGACCGAACTGCCTTTGAACAGGTCCGTAAAAAGTAGACAATAGACAAAAGGCCTCCCCGTGTAGGATAATAGAACTACACGAGGAGGTTTTGCTATGCCCAGAAAATATGTAAAGATCGACGTATACGGAAAAGAAATTTTAGAATTGAAACG
>ERZ810710.405-NODE-405-length-3901-cov-8.63599_pt1 | contig 3901 bp, 1 predicted proteins | sample MGYA00520190_ERZ810710 | MGnify/ENA primary metagenome ERZ810710 (study PRJEB31588, sample SAMN03399942) | human gut metagenome | study: EMG produced TPA metagenomics assembly of the PRJNA231909 data set (A prospective, longitudinal analysis of the...
AGAACCCGGACAAGACACAGCAGGGCGAACTGGTCAGCAGTTACGAATGCAGTCCCCTGACCGTGGATGAAGAATTTATGCTCTCCAAACGCCAATACGAACTTGCCACCGGTCGCAGGCAGAAAAGCGATGTGATCGCCTATCAGATTCGGCAATCGTTCAAACCCGGAGAGATCACTGCCGAGGAAGCCAACAAGGTCGGTTATGAGCTTGCCATGCGGTTTACCAAGGGTAAGTATGCGTTTATCGTTGCCACTCACACGGACCGGAAACACATTCACAATCACATTATCTACAACTCCACTGCATTGGACAGCACCCGGAAATTCCGGGATTTTTTGTTGTCCGGGCTGACCGTGCAGCGGTTGAGCGATTTGATTTGTCTGGAACACCAGCTGTCTGTCATTGAAATCAAGCCGTACCGGGAGCGTCAGAAACGTATCACCTACCCGCCAAGGGAAAGCAACCGCGACCGACTGTGCAGCGTCATTGACGAAATTTTGCAGCAGAAGCCCACCGACTACGAAGATTTTCTTCAAAAGCTGGAACAGCAGGGCTATGAGATCAAGCGCGGCAAATACACCTCGGTCAAAGGCGCACGGCAGAAACGCTTTATCCGGTTTAAGACACTGGGTGCCGGGTACAGCGAGGAAGAAATCAAAGCTGTGTTGGCTGGCAAGGCAGAACATCGCCCCCGTCAGAAACAGCCTCCCAAAGAGCAGCCATTTCAGTTGCTGGTGGACATTCAATCAAAACTTGCCGAGGGCAAGAGCGGTGGCTATGAGCGTTGGGCAAAAAAGCATAACTTGAAAGAGATGTCCAAGACGCTGATTTTCTTGCAGGAGCAGAAAATCGGTAGTGCGGATGAGCTGAAGGAACGTGCAGATGCTGCACTTTCGCACTATCACGAACTAGGCGATTCTATCAAGGACGCAGAGCAGCGTATGACCGAGATTGCAATTCTTCATACTCACATTATCAACTATGCCAAGACCCGGCCAGTGTACGATGCTTACCGCAAATCCGGGTATAGTTCCAAATTTCTGGAAGCGCACCGGGAGGAAATCACGCTGCACCGAGCAGCCAAAGATGCTTTCGACGAAACAGGATTGAAAAAGCTGCCGAAGGTAAAAGAACTGAATGCGGAGTATTCTGCCTTGCTCACCAAGAAAAAGGCACTCTACCCGGCATACCGGAAGGCATGGGATGAGATGCAGGAAATCGTAAAAGCGCAGAAGAATGTAGAGCTGTTCTTTAAGGAAGAAAAGAATTCCAAGCAGACCGAACAGACCCGATAAACAATAAAGCCCTGAGAACTTTGCCGCTCATCCGGCAGGGTTCTCAGGGCCTTTTTTGGCTTACTGCTCAGTCTGTACTTGGAACAGCTTTTTCGATGGTTTCAACTTGTTTGGCAATCATGGTTTCCAGCTCTTGCGTAATTGTTGCGCAATTTGCAATACGATAATTCCAGAAGTAAGAAACACCTTCACACTCCTCAACAGACAAATCGCTGTTGACCAAAAGCAACCGGTCAGAGGTCACTTTCAGCTTTTCGCACAGAGAAGCGTATTTTCCATAATCAATGCTTCGGCTGGACGATTTGGCTTCTACCCAGAAGAATTTTCCATTGATAGAGAATACAACATCCAGTTCATGTGTGCTCCCTACGGATGCCGCTTCTGAAAGAACCACATTGGAGCAAACTGAAACTTCTGCGCCCTGCTCCTCCTGATAGCGATTCAGAATCTGCTGAACCTGATGTTCTACAAAAAGCTCCAGCCATTTTCCGCTCAAAAAATGCCGGACAGTCTCATTTTGCGCAAGCTCATAGACGATATTCTGCGGATAGATCACAATGGATGCAAAAAGTCCCATTTTGTCCCACGTCTGAGCGATCTCCGAGAGTGTGGCAAATGATTTCTTGGAAGTACCCTTTGGAATACGGAACGAAAAAGAGCCATCACTCTGCATATGTGTCCGAATGAACTGCAAGAAATCCACCACCACCGGGTCACAAAGAGCTTCACCTGTTTTCCATGCCATCCGCTGAACGGCAATGGGCGGAAGTTTTTCTGACACGACCTGCTGAACGATTTTATATCCACAGCGTTCCAAATGTTCCAATGCGGTCAAAGGCTTCGGAGGAATTTTTGCTTTGACTTCAGTTTTTTCTACACCAGATGTATTCTCGGCCAGATAGTTGAATTTCCAGCCGTATTCCCAAGCAGGCGAACGGGTCAGTACTCCGACCGCATGAAATCCGCTGTCCGGCTCATCCATCGGAAATGTGATTTTGTTCTTTTGGATATTGATTTGGAGCGTTTTATTTTTCAGTGCTTTCTGATAAGTGTCAAGAAGAAATTCCTTTCCCTTATACGCCAGCTCACTGGAATTATTTGCAGAAAGACCGGAATTTTTTGCCAAAGAAAGGAGCAGACAGGTCGCTTTGGGCAGCTCAAGGATATGCTCCATCTGCGCAACATCCGGAATCACTTCCGCGTTTTCTTTATTGGACTGAGGTAATTCGGCTGTCAGAGCCTCCTTTGCCGGTTCAGGAGCTTCGGGTGTCGTTTCTGAAGCAACCTCAGATTTTCCGGACTTGGGCAAAGGCTTTGGCTCCGTGTAAACTTCCGCAATGAATGATTCATAGGAATCGATGCACGGAAGTTTTCCTGCCGCTGCAAGTCCTACATAGATTGCAGTCGCCCGCGAGGAATCGCCATAATACTTTTTAGAATCCGCTGCGGCAGCAATATCAGAAAAGGCATTATATCTGCTCAGCTGCGCAGCCTTTTCCGGGGACTGCTTCAACGCACGGCAGTAGAGCCACTCAAAGAACGAATTCGGGTACGGCTCTGTCGGATACTCGCTTTCTTCCAGAGAGTAGCGCAGCAGCTCTCCACTGGTTCGCAGCCGAGTGTCCTTATGGACTTTGGGTGGCTCACAGGTCAGAAGGTCAGCGAATGGCCCACCATGTTCAAATACCTTGGCAGCTTCAAAAACCGTACTGATGGGCACATCCTGCGCAACAGAATCCAGACGCAGCAGAAGCCGCAGAGAAGAAACAGCCTCACCCTCCGGCTGAACAGATGCAGAGCTGACTTCCAGAATGGAAGCATCCGGGTCTGTTGTATGGACGGCATCATGGACGGCACGAATATTCTGCCGCTTGCTGCCTTTTATCCATGTGAATGTCACCGGCTGTTCTTTACAATAGGGGTAGCCGGATATGGGAAAACAAATGGTTCGTGTTGCCATGAACACCTCCAACTCTTTAAGACAAACAGGTTTATACAAATTAAGTATAGCACAATCCCGGATGTGCTGCATAGCACTATTTTCTGCTTCTGGGAATCCATCTGTACAAAAAGTGCCGATACCACAGGCATCGGCACTCAGATCAAAAAAGCATTTTGCAAAAATGTGCAGCCTGCATCCACCGGATGCAGAACACAAGGGGTTTGGGCACAGCCCAACAAGCATTTTGAATTTGGATTTTGAAATCCGATTCAAAAATCGCAAGTTGGTACCAAGTTGCACTGCTTGCTATCGAAACCTACCTTCAATTTCTCCCTCTACTAATACTACAATTTGGAAGGGGCAAAATGGCTGTGTTCGCAAAGAAAAATAGAAAAAAGCCACGGCTTAACCTCCATTCATGCCGTGATCCATCGTATTCTTTAGCTGAACAAGGAATACAAATTGACTTTTCCGGGTCGGTGTTGTAAACTGTGATTAGCATAGGCTAACCGTGGAGAAAGCTCTTATACATGAATTATCTTTATTGTGATTTGCTCTCCAATCGTAATATTGAAAGCATCGAGGAATGTCATGGATAATCAGTACCACAATGAATGGTATGGCCCGGAGGCCACCACATTCAAAAACTATAGATCGGAAG
>ERZ810710.408-NODE-408-length-3883-cov-22.6358_pt1 | contig 3883 bp, 3 predicted proteins | sample MGYA00520190_ERZ810710 | MGnify/ENA primary metagenome ERZ810710 (study PRJEB31588, sample SAMN03399942) | human gut metagenome | study: EMG produced TPA metagenomics assembly of the PRJNA231909 data set (A prospective, longitudinal analysis of the...
GTGGTGTGCTTCCAGAATCTGCTCACGGGCTTCCTGAATGGTCAGTTCCGGGGCACCCAGCTGCCCGCCGTCCATCACAGAATAATCGCTGTGGTAGAGGGTGTAGTCCCATCCATCCTCACAGGACTGGATGGCAAGATAGCCTTTGCCGCCCAGTTCCCATGCAGCCTGCTCGTCTTGTGTCTGAATTTCCGGGTAGAAGTCGGCATGGTTCCGTTCCATGACCTCGGCAAACTGGCAGATGTGGAACACATTGCCCAGACCGCCCATGTCAAAGTGGTAATCATCCAGATGTTCCAGCCGTGCCGTGAAGCTGCGCCCATCCGGGTAATCCACCTGAATCACGCCGCCATCTGGAATGCGGTAGAGATCGTCATAGTGGCTGTTGATGAGACGAATATCCTTCGGCAGCGTTTCCGGCTCCCAGATGCGCCGTCTGCCGATGCCCGCCTGCGGGATGTTTTCGAGGATCTTTACGCTTTCCTGTTGGATGACCTTGCGGTCATCGTCCGAAAGTGCAAACAGATACCAGTTCCGGGCGGCAGGGATGGCGTTCCGTCCATCGGGCGGCAGATTCTTTTCCGAGATCTGCCCACTTTCCAGCGGCTCACCAGTTACCTTGTTGTAGGTGGCAAAGCCGACCCCTGCACCGTTTTCCCGGAGATGCAGATAGCGTTCATCGTTGATAAGGTAGACCGCTTCTTTTATCTGCTCCATCAGCAGCCACCCTCAAATTCCAGAGAAAACTTGCTGCGGCCATCGGCTTCACAGGACAGCAGCACGGTGGCATTGTAGGTCTTGCCCTTGGCACTCTTGCAGTCCTTCAAGCGGACACGACCATCCCGCAGCAGCTTGTCCGCCACATGAGCGTCCAGCCGCTTGCCCAGACGCTTGAAGAACGCATTGTCTTTCCACAGCACAAAACGGCACTCCCGGTTCTCGCAGAACCAGCCCTTTTCACGCTCCACAATATTTGCACCGCAGTTCGGGCAGACACCAATGATTTTGTTTTTCATAAGCGCATTCGCTCCTTTCGCAGCCTCGGTGGTCGTTACCAGCGAGGAAATCATCTCTTTGATTTCAGTCATAAAAGTTTCCGGCTCCATTTCGCCACGCTCGATTTGCAGCAGTTTTGCTTCCCAGTCAGCCGTCATATCCGCAGACTGCATTTCTTCGGGCATTACGGTAATGAGGGCTTTTCCCTTATCCGTGGGCAGCAGCACCTTGGTTTTCTTGTTGCCCTTGCGCTCCAGAAAACCCTTCTGCACCAATTTTTCAATAGTTGCGGCGCGGGTGGCTGGAGTGCCGATGCCCTGACGCTCCACACCCTCCGGCATACTATCCGCACTGGCGGTTTCCATAGCGTGCAGCAGGGTATCCTCGGTGAAATGCTTCGGCGGCGAGGTCTGCCCCTCTTTCAGTTCTGCATTGAGGATGCCGCACTCGTTTTCTGCCGCATTGGGCAGGGCGGTGAGTTCCTGTTTTCGGTTCAGGATGTCGGCAAGCACCTTGCGTTCCACCGCTTTCCAGCCTTCCTCCAGAACCTCCTTGCCCTTGGCGGTAAATTCCTCCCCTGCACATTCGGTGGTCAGCAGGGTCTCCAAATACCGGAAGGGCTTGCTCACCGCCATCAGCGTCCGGGCGATAATGAGCTTCAGAACGTTCTGCTCGCCCTTGGGCAGAGCCTCCAGATCGGCTTGCAGCATACTGCGGGTGGGCAGGATGGCGTGGTGGTCGGTGACTTTTTCCCGGTTGACGGTGCGCCGTGTCCGGGGCACCGCCTCGTCCACATCTTCCGGGGCAATGTCGAGAAAACCTTCCAGTTCCTCGGTCAGTTCCTCCAGCATTTCCTCGTCATCGTCGGTGATATAGCAGCTATCAGTTCTGGGATAAGTGGTAAGTTTCTTCTCATACAGGCTCTGTACATAGTCCAAAGTCTGCTGTGCGCTGTACCCCAGCAGGCGGTTAGCATCCCGCTGAAGGGTAGTCAGGTCGTACAGCGACGGCGGACTCTCGGACTTTTCCTTGCGGGTGATGCGCTGGATCGTTGCTACCATCTCCTTTCGACAGGCTTCCAGCAGGTTCTCTGCAACGGTTTTTTCAGGAATGCGGCGGCTGGATGCCGTGCAGCCGCTGGTTAGTTCCAGATCCACCGTGTAGAATTTCTCCGGCACAAAGGCGGCGATGGCGGCTTCCCGAACCACCGTCATGGCAAGCACCGGGGTCATAACACGCCCCACCGCCAGCGGTTGACCGTACAGGCACGAAAAAAGCCGGGACGCATTGATGCCGACCATCCAGTCGGCGCGTTCCCGGCATAAAGCTGCCTCGTACAAGGCATCGTATTCAGTTGACGGTTTGAGGTGGGCAAAGCCCTCCCGGATGGCAGATTCCTCCATGCTGGACAGCCACAGACGGGAAAAGGGCTTTTTGCACCCAGCCTGCTGGTACACCAAGCGGAAGATCAGTTCTCCCTCGCGTCCGGAATCGCAACTGTTCACAATGCTATCCACATCCGGGCGGTCCATCAGTTTTTGCAGGATGCCAAACTGCTTTTTGGTGGACGCAGACACCAGATACTGCCACTTTTGCGGCAGAATGGGCAGGTCTGCAACGCTCCACTTGACATACTTGGCATCGTAGACATTGGGCGGAGCCAGCTCCACCAGATGACCAACGCACCAGCTGACCAGATAGCCGTTGCCCTCAAGGTAGCCGTCCTGACGGTTGGTAGCACCGAGAACTTTGGCGTAAGCCATGGCGACGGACGGTTTTTCCGCCACGATCAATTTTGCGATAAGAATCCCTCCATTCTGTTTTGGATTGCAATATGTAGGCGGCAAAATGCCGCCTTAAAATCAGATGGGTTCGGTATCTTCCTCGTCGTTCTCCTCCGGTTCATCCTCCACAGGAATCTCAAAATCGCCCTTGTCCTCGGTGTAGTTTGCATCGGGGTCAAGGGCTTCTTTTTCTGCCTGTTTTTTCTGCTTCTGCTTTGCGAAAACGTAGAAGCCACCGCCTGCCGCCAGCGCAATCAGCACCACCACACCCAGAAAGCCGGATGCGATCTTTGTGACCTTGTTTTCCTTGGGCTGTTCCTCGCCGGATGCCGCCGCTTCTTCTGCGGCTTTCTTAGCTTCTTCCTCGGCTTTCAGCTTATCCTGTTCAGCCTGCGCCGCCGCTTCCTTTTCAGCGGTATAAGCATCGGCAGCATCTTCCTCCATCAAAGCCAGAAGATCAGCTTCGTCCACAAGGTTCATAAAGTGGACGGTCTGCTGCCCTTTGGCGTTGCGGTCAATCACCAGATAGAAAGTCGCACCCGACTTCGACACCAGCGTAATGAACTGCTGTCCGCTGCCATCGGAATAGTTGGTGTGGTAGTCGTCTACCAGCGTCAGATTGCCCTCCGGGGTCAGGGCACCAGAGGTTTCGTCCGTGATGGTGACAACATCCTCTTCCACCACTTCCGGCAGAACCGGCTGCTCCACGGGGGCGGCTTCGCTCTCAAAGGCAAAAGCGGGAGCCGCCATGCCAGCGCACAGTGCCGCCGATACCAGCAGCGCACCCAGTTTCTTAATCTTCATCTGCATCGACCTCCTTCTCAAAAGTTGCACCCACGGCAGACAGCGCAGCCGGGTTCGGGGTGGCGGTAGCCGACTGCCGCAGCAGGGCGGCAAGCTGTTCCGGCGTGACCTTTGCAGTCCGCACCATTTCGTTGACCTCGGCGGAATCCTCCTCCTGAATGCGCCGCTCCAGAATCTCGATGCGGTTGTTCAGCTTGATGCGGCGTTCCTTTTCTTTTTCCAGCATCGCCCGCAGCTTATCCGATTTTTCGCTCATAAAACTCCTCCAATCATTTTGAAAGCCGTCCGAACCCGGCGAG
>ERZ810710.467-NODE-467-length-3100-cov-9.20131_pt1 | contig 3100 bp, 3 predicted proteins | sample MGYA00520190_ERZ810710 | MGnify/ENA primary metagenome ERZ810710 (study PRJEB31588, sample SAMN03399942) | human gut metagenome | study: EMG produced TPA metagenomics assembly of the PRJNA231909 data set (A prospective, longitudinal analysis of the...
TCGGCACCATTGGCCTGATGAAAGCCGTGGACACCTTCGACTCCACCCGCCGGGCACGCTTCTCCACTTATGCCAGCCGGTGCATCGAAAACGAGCTCCGGATGCACTTCCGGCGGGAGCGGAAGAACGCCCCCACCCTCTCGCTTCAGGAGACTCTTGATGCCGGAAAGGAGGACTCTGCCCTCACCCTCGCCGATGTGCTGCAGGACGGCTTCTGCATGGAGGACAGCTGCGAAAAACAGGACGATGCCCAGCGCCTGCGCCGCCTCATCGAGGGTCTGCCTGCCCGGGAGCGGAAACTTATCTTATTAAGGTACGGTCTGGCGGGCCAGCCGCCGCTGACCCAGCTGGAAACGGCAAAGCTGCTCCAAATAAGCCGGAGTTACGTTTCCCGGCTTGAAACACACGCACTCGAGCTTTTGCGGGCCGGATGGGAGCAGCCTTAGCTTCCTCTTGCATTCCTCACCGAACTGTGGTACAATACTAAGGCACACGAATCGTGTGCCTTGTCGGACAGCGCCTGCTGCGTGGTTCGGCATACGGATGCGGGTCCTGTACGATGGAGCCGCAGTGAACCAGGTCAGGTGGGGAACCAAGCAGCCTTAAGCGGCGCGCCCCGTGCGTTTCAGTCAGCCTGCATCCGTATGCCGAGTTACGCAAGGCGGGGGTCAAACCCCGTCAGCGCTGTCCGATTTTTTATTACTGACGGGAGGGAAGCACCGATGTATCGCGCATTATACCGCAAATGGAGACCCCAGCGGTTTGAGGATGTCGTCGCACAGCGCGGCATCGTCACGGCGCTGCGCAATCAGGTGGCGTCGGGCCGCGTAGGCCACGCCTACCTGTTTACCGGCGTGCGCGGCACAGGCAAGACCACCTGCGCGAAGATTTTCGCCAAGGCGGTCAACTGCCTCCACCCCCATAACGGCGACCCCTGCGGCGAGTGCGAGATCTGCAGGGGCATCGACAACGGCAGCATCCTCGACGTGGTGGAGATGGACGCCGCGTCCAACAACGGTGTGGACGACATCCGCGACCTGCGTGATGAGACAGCCTACACCCCCAGTTCCTGTCATTATAAGGTATACATCATCGACGAGGTACACATGCTGTCCACAGCGGCCTTCAACGCCCTGCTGAAAACGCTGGAAGAGCCGCCCGCCCACGTCATCTTCATCCTCGCTACTACCGAGATCCAGAAAGTCCCGGCCACCATCCTCTCCCGCTGCCAGCGGTACGATTTCACCCGCATCGGGCCGGAAGACATCGCCCAGCGGGTCGAGTATATCGCCGGACAAGAGGGCTTAGAGTTGACGACCGGTGGTGCAGAGCTGATCTCCCGCCTGGCCGACGGTGCCATGCGCGACGCCCTCTCGATCCTCGACACCTGCGCCGGCGTGACCGCAAAAATCGATGCTGATGTTGTCCGCCGGATGGCGGGCGTCACCGACCGGAGCTACCTGTTCCATATTTCGGATGCTCTGGAAGCGCAGGACGGCGCAGCGGCGCTGGCTCAGCTGGCCGCACTGCGGCAGCAGTCGGTGGACGTGAAACGTCTGACAGAAGAGCTCATCGCCCACTACCGCGCCCTGATGCTGGCGGCTCTGCCCGGCGGGCAGAGCCTGCTGTCCGGTGTTTCCCCCGAAGAGGAACAGCAGTACCTCGAAAAAGGCCCTCAGCTGGGCCAGCGGGAGGCCATCCGGGCCATCCGTACGCTGGGCAACGCCCTTGAGCATATGACCCGGGGCAGTGACCAGCGCATCGAGCTGGAACTGGCCCTCTTCACCCTCTCGGAGCCGCCGCAGGCCGCAGCTGTCCCCGTGGCGGCAATGCCTGTGCAGGCTGCTGCTCCTGCCACACCGGCCGTCCGGCCCTTTGTTGCGGCACCGGTCCAGCCTGCGCCGCAGCCTTTCATGAGTACACCTGCTGCACCCGTGGAACCTGTGGCCGCACCGGCAGTGGAAAAGGAGCCTGCTCCTGCGCCCGCTACAGAGCCGAAGGCCGCTGTCCCGGATATTCCAGAGTCCCCCGCGCCCGCAGACGAAGAGCTTCCGCCACCGCCCGACGAGCCGCCGGTGGCGGAGTCGGCCCCCCTGCCCTGGGATGAGCCGACTGCGCCGGTCACTGCGCCAGTCCCGCCCGTACCGGAAGAGGAATCAGTGGAGCCCGCTGCACCGGTCTCACCGGCAGCACCTGCCCCGGAGTACACCGCCGACCCGGCTCTCAGCCGCCCCCGCAAGGTGGCCGCAGAGGGTATCAATCCCTTCGAGCAGTGGAGCGAAGTCGTCAAGCTCTTACAGGAGAAGGACCCGATGCTTCACAGCTATCTGCGCAAATCGAAGGCATACTTCGACGGCACACGGGTGCTCATCGACGGCGGCAAGACCTTCCGGGACTTCATCCGTGTCAACAAGGACAGTCAGCGTCTCATCAAAAAGCTCATCGCGCAGGTGTCAGGCGTCGCGGTGCCGATCGGCCCCTACGAGCCCCGCACCGCCGCAAAGCACACCTCCAACGCCGAACAGTCGCTCCATGCGCTGGAAAAGCTGGGTCTGGACGTGAGCATTGAGGACAGCGCGAAGAAAAAAAAAATAAACAATAACTTTTAAGGAGAACCAATTATGAAAGCAAGAATGCCCGCAGGCTTTGGCCGCCCCGATATGAACGCCCTGATGCGTCAGGCTCAGAAGATGCAGGATGACATGAAGGCCAAGCAGGCCGAGCTGGAAGCCGCCGAGTACACCGGCAGCGCCTCCGGCGAGATGGTCACCGTCCGCATGAACGGCAAGCACGAGATCCTTGGCATCACCATCAAGCCCGAGGCCGTTGACCCCGACGACATCGAGATGCTGGAAGACCTGGTGGCCGCCGCCGTCAACGCCACCGTCAAGCAGGTGGACGAAACTGCCGAGGCCGAGATGGGCAAGCTGACCGGTGGTCTGAACATCCCCGGCCTCTAAGCGGGAGGGATACGCATGGGTTACACCGCAGCGCCGCTGGAAAAGCTTATTGAGCAGTTCAGCCAGTTCCCGGGCATCGGCCGCAAGGGCGCGACCCGGATGGCCTATCAAGATCGGAAGAGCGTCGTGTAGGGAAAGAG
>ERZ810710.507-NODE-507-length-2627-cov-2.64502_pt1 | contig 2627 bp, 2 predicted proteins | sample MGYA00520190_ERZ810710 | MGnify/ENA primary metagenome ERZ810710 (study PRJEB31588, sample SAMN03399942) | human gut metagenome | study: EMG produced TPA metagenomics assembly of the PRJNA231909 data set (A prospective, longitudinal analysis of the...
GTGTGCTCTTCCGATCTTTTCTGCTCGCTTCTTTTCTGCATACTCCTCTTTGGATAATCTCGGCTGATTACCGCCAGCCTTTGCGGGTTTGAAATCATTTGTCATAGTGAATTACCTCTCTTTTGTTTTGGGTTTTTTCTTCGGCTGACGGTGTACCGTCTGACCGTTTTTCTGCTGCGGCTTCTTGCCGTCTTTCTTAACCTCCGGCTCTTTACGCTCTGCTTCTTTTTGCTGTTTTGCCTGTGCCTTGTAACGGTCAAGTTTCTCTTTGACCGATGGCTTTGCAACACCCTTATCAGATTGCGTTTCTACCGGCTCTGAGTTTTGCCTTGACAGAGGGCTTTTGTCTGTTTTGGCGACTGAGGGGTTTGCGTTTGCTCGCTCCTCTTTCTGCATTGGATTTCTGACTGCTTCTTCCATAATGATTTCACTCTTGGATTTGGTCGGCTTTTCTTTCTCAACCGCTTCACGGTCTGCGATAGCCTTCTCTGCTTCACTGACAATCGAAGCCTTATCCACCTTGCCAAGTTCAAATCTTTCAACGATACGCTGAATTTTAGAAGCGTCCTCTGCTCTTGCGATAATATCTACCGGAGCGTTCTCTCCCTTTGTGTTCTTATCTCTGAGGACACAATAAAGAACGCCATAGCGTTTTGCCTGTTCGGTAAACTTCTTCAAATCCTTTTGCGGAATGGAAAAGACTTTCAACTCCTTGCCTGACTTAATCATATTGGTAAGCCTTGCTTTGCCCTTCGTCTTTTGTTCCTGCTTCAGAACCGATACCAAAAGCAATGCGATATTCTTCGCCGCCGAACCGCTTAATCTTGCAGCAACTTCAAATCCTTCAAGCGAAAGCCTGACGACCTGCTCTGCTGCGTCACCACCGTTGTTCATAGCGTGATTTCTCCTTTCTCTGCTGTTTTTGTTCCTCTGTTTCAATATGCTCAAGGTTTTCTTCCATAACCTTTGACCTCTCCGCAATATCCTCGCAGAGTTTTACTTCCCGTCGGAGTTTTTTCAATTCTCCATTGATAGAAGCGATTTCATCTTTTGCCGCCTGAAGCTGACCATCATCAATATTTGTTCTTATCTTTTTTCGGAGATGTGTTCTTCCGGCAATCAGATTTTTCATCTGCTCCTCTAAGGAAGTCTTATATGAAAAAAGCTGTTCGTCCGTGGAAATATTTTCTCGTCCGAGCAGCCTTACTTCATCAGTAATCTTATCGAGCTTCATCAAATCATCTTTCAAAAGATAATGAAGCCTTGCGTTATTCTGTTTCTTATACTTGGGCAGATAACCGAGTCTGTAACAGTAATACAGATACAGCCCATAAAGTCCGCCTTTCTTTTTCAGCTTCTGCCCTCTGGTCTGCATACGGTACTGTCTTGGTTTATAAGTCGCCCTCTGGAACGGCTCAATCTCTGCCCATCTGTCACGATTTTCTTTGATACGCTCTACAATCCGGTCATTGGTATAATCTGCTCCGAGATTTTTCAGTCGTATCGGCTTATCGTATCCCTTTGGAATGACCGTCCAGTATTTTCGGCTTGGACTTAGGTTATAGGCATATCCCATTTCCTTGAGAGCAAACTGAAATTCTTTCAGGGTCTTGCTATGGTCGATAGCATAATCAATGGCTTCTTTTGCAACCGAATAGCGTGTCGGCATACCTGCCTTTTCTTTCATCGTCAGATAATCCGACTGCTTACTGCGGTTCGGATTCGGGTCATAGTAAAGTCCGTACTTCTCACAAATTCTGTCTGCAACTTTTCGGAATTTGAACCACGCTTTTTCCTCTCCCCACAAATGTTTGCCATCGACAAAAGAAATAGAGTTGATGACAAAATGACAGTGCAGGTGCTTTGTGTTCAGATGGGTTGTCACAACAACCTGAAATCTTTTCCCCCACACTTCATTTGCAAATTCCATTCCGATTTTCTGTGCCATCTCAGGAGATATATCTGTTTCCTTGAAACTCAAATATCCGTGATAGGCTTGGATACCGTCTGTCTTTTGGTACTGTTCCTTAACCGTTATGAACTGGTCACGGGCAATCGCCACATTACAGTTGATACCCTCAACATAAAATTCTCGCTCTGTTTTTTCTTCATCCTTTGCATAAGCAATAACATCAGCAAGAGCCTGATACTGTTCCGGTGAAAACTCCCTTTTGATATTTGCAGAAGTCTTTTCGGGATTGGTTGCATAGTCAATGACCTGACCGAGCCTTTCTGTTACCGAGCACAACTTTGTTACTGCCATTTCATTTCGCTCTGATTTGGACGAAGATATGTCCTCTCAATCTCTGACTGGAACTTATTCCACTTTGCAGCTTCATTCTTCAGCATAGGTGCGTCAATGAAACCAAGTGTATTCGCTTTAGCCGCAAGCTGATTGATGTTATTACCGATAGAGGACAGTTCTCTCATCACATCATAGAAGCGGTCATCGGGTTTCTCTTTCGGCTCGTAACCTCTGATAAGTAAACGGATAAGTCCTGCTTCGGAAAGACAAGCCTTCTTTGCCTTTGCTGCCAAGTCCTGTGCTTCCTTGCGGTTAAAGCGTACAATCTTCTGAATGTTTCTCTTTCTCATAATCGGTATCTTCCTAGATCGGAAGAGCACAC
>ERZ810710.509-NODE-509-length-2610-cov-8.71429_pt1 | contig 2610 bp, 5 predicted proteins | sample MGYA00520190_ERZ810710 | MGnify/ENA primary metagenome ERZ810710 (study PRJEB31588, sample SAMN03399942) | human gut metagenome | study: EMG produced TPA metagenomics assembly of the PRJNA231909 data set (A prospective, longitudinal analysis of the...
ATTCAAGCTGCAACGGAAGAAATGCGGCTCATACTTGCCATGATGAAAGAATAAATAAAGAGCCCCTGCTTCGGATGTTCTCCGAGGCGGGGGCGTTGCTGTATTATTCTTTCAGCCAGAAACGGTTGACGGATTCAATGCGTTCTGTGTTCTTGGGTGTGGTGCCAATCAACGCGTGCAGAGCGTAGGCATACACATCCTCGCGCTGATATTGCAATGCGGCCTTGTCGCCCAGCTTCATCAGGAGCTTGGCGGCGTCCACGCGGCTATTGTTGAGTCGGGCCTGTGCTTCCATCATGCGGGCGTCCATAACGGGCATGGCTGCTTTGATTTCCTGCGCCTTGAGCTTCTCTTCCATCATGTTGAAGGCTTGGATGTACTTCAGCTTCCATACCAGAGCTTCCTTCCCGGTGAAACCCATCGCCAACAGAGTGAAGCCATCACGGTTCATGTAGTACATGGGATACTTCTTGCCAGTGCCTGCAGTGTAGGTGTCCTCGATGAACATGAAGGTCAGCGCTGAATTTTCAGCGATGAGGTTTTTGATGGACTGAATGACGTTACGATGTTCTTTTCCGAACTGTTCGGCCACATCTCGGCTGGAAACGGCGGGCTGACCATCGCGCTTGTAGACGATGACATTCTCGGTCATGCGTGAGCACCGCCTTTCCGTTCGGCTTTCTCTCTGCGGCGGCCTTTGGCCATGCCAAGAAGGAACATATCAATGCCGAAAGCATAGACATCGGAAGGATGCTGTTCATAAACGGCATTGATTTCACGCGCAAGCAGGCGACGGCTGTTGTCTCGTTCACGCTCTTCTTTTATCATGCGGAGCGCGATTTCTGTTTTGGTCATAATTTTTACCTCTTATTCTCTTGTAAGAGGCAACGCCAAATGGTATAATAAATTTACCAGATGGCAATACCTCTGGTGTCTTATAACGCTTTGCCCAAGATTTCCAGTCGCCGGGCAAGGCGTTATTCTTTTTTCAGACCTTCATAGACTAGCTTTATGCCTTGACGAATCACATCCGCTTTTGTCATACCGGTTTCCTTACAGCAGAATTCTAACAGTTGCACGTCAGTGTCAGACATTCGGATTCGCGTGTCGTGAGTCTTAGGCTCAGTCGTAGGTCGTCCGGTTCTTGGCGACATTTTATCACCTCACTTTTGTGTCACCGTAAATATTATATCTTTTGGTTACACATAAGTCAAGAGCTTTTCTACAAATTGTTTGTAAAACCTTTGAGGCCGTGGTATAATGGATTTACCAGACCGAAAGGTTTGAGTGGAATCTCTGTGCTGTACGACCGCCAAGAAGTAGCAGTGCAGAGATTTTTTATTTTTGCTCCAAAAATTGACAGATTGCCTGCCGGATGGCCTGTGCAACAGTAATGGACTCTTCTTCGCATCGTTGCTGCAAGCGGCTAAAGGTATCATTATCCAAACGGATGCTGAAACGCACATCTTTTGGTTTGTCAGATTTTGGACGCCCTGTGCGAGGGCTCATGGAATCGCCTCCTTTTTGTCACGCAACAAGTATAATATATGCGTGACAAAAAGTCAAGGGCTTTTGAAAATTATTGTACCTGCTTCTTGCGGCGCTCATACTCCTCATCGTTCGCCAGAGCGGCCTGCGTGAAGGAGTTATTGAACCACCAGTTGACCAGCGCAGACACGGTGGTGAAGCCGGTGGAGATGAGCTGCTCGAGCTGGGCGCTTTCGATGGGCAGCAGGGGCTTGCCTGCGGCGCTCAGGATCTGGTTGATGAGGGCCAGAGCCAGCACGGCGGTGCGGGCGATGGTGGCAGCGGAGACGGTGCGGGTGGTGATATGTGCGTTCATAGCTTAATTCCTTTCTCTTTCGTGTTCATGATTTTCCAAATCGGTGATGCGGTGATTGGCCACCTTCATCTGCTCTTCCAGCACGGGGACTCGCTTGGCAAAGTTGTTGTGCTCCCGCACCTCGCGGGTCAACTCCTCAAGCTTGGTGTCCGTGACAGCCTGACTGCGGCTGTTGGCGATAAGCACGCCGATGAGGGTCACGGCCCCGGTGATGAGGGCGGCGAGAATGGTCTCCATCGGTATCACCCCCTCACATGGTCCACCGGCTCTTATTCGCCCGGGTATCGATATGCACCCAGCCGGTCTTGCGGGTGGGGTGCTTTGCGTCCTTCGGGTAGCGCCCGATGCCGCCCCGGGCGGGCAGGAGGGTCTCGGCGTAGGCGGCCACGGTGGCCACGTCCACGCCCTCAACGTAGAAGTCCGCTGCCCGGCCCAGAAGGTGCTGGCTTGACTTGCTGCCGCCCACGGCGGCATTGTGGGCGGCAGTGCGGTAGCCGCTGGTGATATGTACCGGCTTTCCGAAGTGCTCCCGGATGCACTGCAGCAGCACCACAAGCTCCTCGTCGAGGAGCACGACGTCGCTGCCCTTGCAGCCGAACTCCCGCACTCGGAAGCTGGGCGAGAGCTGCCGGGTGGAGTCCCGGGACATGGAATATTCTTTGATAGCGATAGAGACCACGACCTTTCTTTTTTCTATCCGTTGACATTGTATTGCAAATGTGCTACATTGTATTCAGAAGGAGTGTGATACCATGGCACAGACCACT
>ERZ810710.570-NODE-570-length-2238-cov-8.01054_pt1 | contig 2238 bp, 1 predicted proteins | sample MGYA00520190_ERZ810710 | MGnify/ENA primary metagenome ERZ810710 (study PRJEB31588, sample SAMN03399942) | human gut metagenome | study: EMG produced TPA metagenomics assembly of the PRJNA231909 data set (A prospective, longitudinal analysis of the...
CGTAACAAGGTAGCCGTATCGGAAGGTGCGGCTGGATCACCTCCTTTCTAAGGAATTGGATACAGTAGGCTGTGAAAACGGCTGAATCAATCCAACTAAAACGGAAGAAGAAGTAGAAAATTGCAATGTGTTTTACTGTTGAGTTATCAAGGAGATAAAATTTAATCCTTCTGGTGCCGATGCGGTTGGGGGACACACCCGTTCCCATCCCGAACACGACGGTTAAGACCCAATCGGCCGATGGTACTGCACTGGAGACGGTGTGGGAGAGCAGGTGGGCGCCAGATCAAAAAAGAAAAACTGAATTTAATTTACCAGTGATGAGAGATTTTGAATGAAACAGAAAAAACATTTGAGATTTCTGATGACTGATAAAACATCAGTCGATATGTACCTTGAAAACTGCATACATGAAATTTGATTAAAAGTTAATCAAATATCCTTGATACAAAACGTTAAGAGATATGAGAGTATCTCATAAAACGCAAGATAGGAAGACATCGATAACAAAGTTATCAAAACAATGAGAATCAAACGACCGCATCACCTACGCTAGGGTGATGAAGCGAAAGGTCAAGCAATAAGGGCACAGGGCGGATGCCTTGGCACTAAGAGCCGATGAAAGACGTGATAAGCTGCGATAAGCTTCGGGGAGGAGCAAATATCCCGTGATCCGGAGATGTCTGAATGGGGAAACCCACATGAGCAAACCTCATGTATCCTACAGCCAATACATAACTGTAGGAAGGGAACCCGGGGAACTGAAACATCTAAGTACCCGGAGGAAAAGAAAGAAAACTCGATTCCGTAAGTAGCGGCGAGCGAACGCGGAGGAGCCTAAACCGGAATGCGTGCATTCCGGGGTTACGGACTGCATTTAAGATTCTCTGAAGCTAACAGAACGGTTTTGGGAAAGCCGGCCGGAGAGGGTGAAAGCCCCGTACGTGAAAGCTGATGAGACTGAGCAGGATCCAGAGTACCACGAGACACGTGGAACCTTGTGGGAAATCAGGGGGACCACCCCCTAAGGCTAAATACTACTTAGTGACCGATAGCGCATAGTACTGTGAAGGAAAGGTGAAAAGGACCCCGGGAGGGGAGTGAAAGAGAACCTGAAACCCTGTGTCTACAAGCTGTGGAAGCACTTTATATGTGCGACCGCGTACTTTTTGTAGAACGGTCCGGCGAGTTACGCTTACTGGCAAGGTTAAGCACTTCAGGTGTGGAGCCGTAGGGAAACCAAGTCTTAAGAGGGCCTTAAGTCAGTAGGAGTAGACCCGAAACCGGGTGATCTATCCATGTCCAGGTTGAAGCTGCCGTAAGAGGTAGTGGAGGACCGAACCCACATCCGTTGAAAAGGGTGGGGATGAGGTGTGGATAGGGGAGAAATTCCAATCGAACCCGGAGATAGCTGGTTCTCCTCGAAATAGCTTTAGGGCTAGCCTCGATACAGATTTGCGGAGGTAGAGCACTGAATTTCCTAGGGGGCGTCAAAGCCTACCGAAGAATATCAAACTGCGAATGGCGGACAGATGATGCCAGGGAGTCAGACTGCACGAGATAAGTTGGGTGGTCAAAAGGGAAAGAGCCCAGACCTACAGCTAAGGTCCCAAAGTGTGTGTTAAGTGGAAAAGGATGTGGGATTTCGAAGACAACTAGGATGTTGGCTCAGAAGCAGCCACACATTAAAAGAGTGCGTAATAGCTCACTAGTCGAGAGGTCCTGCGCCGAAAATGTCCGGGGCTAAAACACAACACCGAAGCTTAGGAATTCTAATGAATTGGTAGAGGAGCATTGAAGACGGAACGAAGCCATACCGAAAGGAATGGTGGACTGTCTTGAAGAGAGAATGCCGGAATGAGTAGCGAGATTGAAGTGAGAATCTTCAAGGCCGAATATCTAAGGTTTCCAGGGTAAAGCTGATCTGCCCTGGGTAAGTCGGGGCCTAAGGCAAGGTCGAAAGACGTAGTCGATGGATAACAGGTTGAAATTCCTGTACTGCATCAAATCAGAAATGTGGGGACACATGAGGGAAGCATGAGCCGGAAAAGGAAAGTCCGGTACAAGCGCAGCAGAGGACAGATAGGCAAATCCGTCTGTCAACTCGAGGGCGCGATGTGGAGCGAACCAAAGTAGCGAAGCATGTGGAGCTTGTGTCGAGAAAAGCCGCTATAGTGTTTGATGTACCCGTACCGTAAACCGACACAGGTGGATGAGGAGAGAATCCTAAGGCCGGCG
>ERZ810710.608-NODE-608-length-2048-cov-11.996_pt1 | contig 2048 bp, 1 predicted proteins | sample MGYA00520190_ERZ810710 | MGnify/ENA primary metagenome ERZ810710 (study PRJEB31588, sample SAMN03399942) | human gut metagenome | study: EMG produced TPA metagenomics assembly of the PRJNA231909 data set (A prospective, longitudinal analysis of the...
CGGCATTCGCCATCACCTCCTCGGTCAGAGATTTATAGGCTTCTGCCACCTTGCCCTTGGGGTCGTGCTGGAAAATGCTCTTGCCCACGGCACTGATCTCCGCAGCACGGACAGACCGGGGAATGGTCTGGTCGAACACTTTCAAGTGTTTTCCGTATGCCTGCCGGATCAGATTGCTGATCTGCTTTCCGTAGTTGGTGCGGCTGTCGGTCATGGTAAGCAAAATGCCCTCGATTTTCAGTTTTGGGTTGATCTGCCGTCGGACCTTCTGCACGGTCTGCAAAAGCTGTTCCAGACCCTTTGCCGACAGATACTGCGCCTGCACAGGAATCAGGGTAGTGTCCGCTGCTGCCAGTGCATTCACGGTCAGCATCCCAAGGGAAGGGGTACAGTCCAACAGAATGAAATCGTACTCGTGCTTTGCACCGTCCAACACCTGCTTGAGCATCTTTTCCCGGTTCATGCAGTTGACAAGGGAGACTTCCAGCCCTGCCAGTTCGATGTTGGCAGGAATCAGGTCAACGCCCTCCGCATGGTGCAGGATGCCGTCACCGGGCGGAATGGGCTGGTCGTTCATGGCTTTTGCCATCAGGGTGGAAAGAGTGGTGGGCAGTTCATCGGGCTGCTGCCAGCCCATGCTGATGGTCAAGCTGCCCTGCGGGTCAGCGTCCACCAACAGGACTTTTTTACCTTCCATCGCCAGCCCGATGCCTAGATTTTCACAGGTGGTGGTCTTGCCGGTGCCGCCTTTCTGGTTGACGATGGCAATCGTAGTTGCTTTCTTTGAAATTTTTATCACCTCCGCATCGCTAAGTCGTGGTTGGTTTGGTTCTGGTAGGAAAGCTGCATCGTGGTGGGTGCGTTGTACAGAGAAGCGAGCAGGTATTGTTTCATGTTTCGGATCGGGTTGCTGTTCTCTGCAAGGCACTTCAGCACAAAGTGGATATGGTCAGCGTTCAGCTTCATAAAGCGACTGCGTACCACCTCGGCGGGCTTATCGTCCCCGGCAATGCGCAGCGTCTTGCGGTTGGTGGCACAGGTGTCCACCAGCAAATTCACGATTTGATAGAGGGTATCTTCATCATCCGGGTAAAGCCGGAGAAGAAGGTTCATCTCCAAAGAGTGTGAAAAATATTCTTCGAGCGGTTCACGATTCTTCATCTTATCCGATTCGTCGGAAAGGATAGGATTCGTATTATTCATCTCTGTTTTATTCTCTTTCTTCTTAATACCTCGTGATTTTACCGGGTCTTGACAAGCGATTTTAGAGCCACAAGAATCGTCATTATCGCGATTCTTGACACGCTCCTTTGAAGATTCTGCCGAAAAGTTCTTCACATACACCAAACTTGGCTTTCCCAGACCTCTTCGTTTTCGTTCAATCAAACCAAACTTTTCGAGTTCCCGGAGCAGCTTGGTCGCTTTGTTGTCTGCGCAACACAATGCCCTCTTGACATCCTCTATCGTGAAGATAATGAACACCCGGTTCTGCTCGTCCAGCCAGCCGTTTTTCACAGACAGGCTCATGCGGTCCAGCAGGATGCCGTACAGGGTTTTTGCATCGGTTGACAGATCTTGAAACCGCTGCTCCTGAAAAAGAGCCTTCGGAATGCGGAAGAACGAAAAGAGTTCTCCGGCCTGTCCGTAAAAGTAGTCAAGGGTCATACAATTCTGTCAAGGGTGAAAAAATGGCGATGATTCATTGACATGGTTGACAAATCCTCCTTATAGATAATTCGTGCAAACAAAAAGCGCAACTTCGATTGATGAAAATCGAAATTGCGCGATGTAACTTAGCAGGGGATAAAAGTCATTTGTCGGGGTCGTTTGACCACAATTTGACCACAATAGAAACGAAACTTCTTGACATCAAACAAAACAGAATGAAAAAACAAATTTAAAAATTGGTGATATAGCGTATAGTATGTGCAGTTTTACCCAATGTGTCCGCGAGTGGAGCACAATGGGGTTCAAGAGGCCGTGAGTTCGATTCTCGCCACTCGGACCAAACAAAAATAATCCGAACTTGTTTCCGATAGGATCGGAAG
>ERZ810710.667-NODE-667-length-1824-cov-2.15941_pt1 | contig 1824 bp, 1 predicted proteins | sample MGYA00520190_ERZ810710 | MGnify/ENA primary metagenome ERZ810710 (study PRJEB31588, sample SAMN03399942) | human gut metagenome | study: EMG produced TPA metagenomics assembly of the PRJNA231909 data set (A prospective, longitudinal analysis of the...
TGCTGACAGACAGGAAAGGTGTAATAACAGTAGAGGCCAAGATGCAGACGGATGAAGAAGGTAAAAAGCTTGTATGTGTAACAGTGTCTGATAACGGTGTAGGAATGGACAAAGAAACTGCACAAAACTTCTTAACAGTCCAGTCAAAAGGGTATGGTGCAAGAAATGTTAATGACAGAATAAGACTTTATTACGGCGAAAGCTATCATCTGGAAGTGCAGAGCATACCTGATGAGGGAACAACAATAACAATAAAATTCCCGGCAAAACCATACAACACAAAAAACTGATATGTTTCTAAAATATCTTATATTTTAATATTAACCCCTCCTTAATATAATTAGATTATCAAAAGAGGACAGTAATCAAAGCTGTCTCGGATAATTATTAAGGAGGGTTTTTTATGAAGTTTAAGAGATTAGCAGCTGCAGTGATGGCAGCAACAATGTGTGGGTCACTTTTTGTAGGTTGTGGCAATGCTAAAAAGGATGACACAGCAACAGGCGAGGAAAAAATTCCAGCTACAATCAAGGTATGGGGCTGTGCAGAAGATCAGGCAGATGAGAACGGCAAATGGCTTCAGACAATGTGTGACCAGTTTAATTCAGAGCATCCTGACTGGGATTTAACATTTGAATACGGTGTATGCTCAGAGCAGGACGCAGGAAAGATAGTTCCACAGGATCCAGAGAATTCAGGAGATGTATACTTCTTTGCTAACGACCAGCTTCAGACACTTGTTGATGCTAACGCTATTGCAAAGCTTGGTGGAGAGACAGCAGATTATGTTAAGAAAACTAACTCAGATGCAATTGTAGATTCAGTATCAGTAGATGGGGCTGTATACGGAGTACCATTTACAACTAATACATGGTTTATGTACTATGACAAGAGCAAATTCACAGACAGTGATGTAAAGAGCCTTGATAAGATGCTTGAGAAGAATAAGGTGGCTTTCAATATTACAGAGGGCTGGTATATGTCATCATTCTTCCTTGCTAATGGATGTACATATTTTGGAAAAGACGGAAAAGATAATTCAGCAGGTGTTGATATCTCAGGAGATAAGGGAACACAGGCAACACAGGCAATGGTTTCACTTGTAAATAATCCTAACTTTGTCAATGACCTTCAGGGTGTTGGTATCGCTGGCTTAAGAGATGGTTCAGTTGGAGCTTACTTCTCAGGATCATGGGATTATAAGAGTGTTAAAGAGATTCTTGGAGACAATTTTGGAGCAGTTTCACTTCCTACAGTAAAGATTGGTGGAAAAGACAAGCAGATGTTAGCATTTGCAGGTTCTAAGGCAATCGCAGTTAATCCTAACTGCAAGTATCAGCAGGTAGCAGTTGCACTTGCAAAGTATCTTGGAAGCAAGGATGCACAGAAGAAGCACTATGAATTAAGAGGTGTTATTCCTTGTAATACAGAGCTTCTTGCAACTGATGAAGTAAAGAAGGATGCACTTGTAACAGCACAGAATGATACATTTAACAAGACATCAGTAATCCAGCCAACAGTAACAGGCATGAATGATTACTGGGCACCTGCACAGAACTTTGCTAAGGCAATCGTAAATGGTGAAATAACAGCAGATAATGCAGCAGCTATGACACAGGATTTCTATAAGCAGATTAATACATCAATCGCAAAATAATTGATAGGGATTAAATGCTGAAAGGAGTGGCGCATAATGGCAGTTAAGTTCACTGAATCATTTAGAAAAGGAAATATATTTACGAAGTTAAGCATTCTGATTCCGGGACTTGGTAATCTTGTAGGAAAGCAGATTATAAAGGGAATTATGTATATAGCTATAGAAGC
>ERZ810710.670-NODE-670-length-1819-cov-2.44955_pt1 | contig 1819 bp, 2 predicted proteins | sample MGYA00520190_ERZ810710 | MGnify/ENA primary metagenome ERZ810710 (study PRJEB31588, sample SAMN03399942) | human gut metagenome | study: EMG produced TPA metagenomics assembly of the PRJNA231909 data set (A prospective, longitudinal analysis of the...
ACACTCTTTCCCTACACGACGCTCTTCCGATCTATAACAGCAATACCTCTTTTTACAGATACGTGACAGTAAAAGAATAGAAGAAAAAATTAAAAAAGTTAAGATTTTTTTATTGTGCGAAAAAAATATTTTTTTACAAAAAATCTCAAAAACCAGTAAAAAATCCCTTTTTGCGAACAAAAAAAACGATTTTTTTGAAAAAAGTGAAAAGCCCGCAAAGCTTTGTATTTAGCGGGTTTCAGGGACTTTTTGAGGTATAAAAAATCACTTTTTTAAAAAAAATCAAAAAAAATTGAAAAAAGGTGTTGACATTTGGGGTTGCTTAACATATAATATGTCTTGCGTCGGACAACGAAGCACAAATAAATAAAGAAAAACAGCGGGGTGTGGCTCAGCTTGGCTAGAGCGCCTGGTTTGGGACCAGGAGGTCGCAGGTTCGAATCCTGTCACCCCGACTTCGCGGGTGTAGTTCAATGGTAGAACACCAGCCTTCCAAGCTGGATACGTGGGTTCGATTCCCATCACCCGCTTTCTTGCAGAGTGATCTGTAAGGAGCCTATAAACGGGGATAAAGTTTATACGAGTCTGTAGCTCAGCTGGATAGAGCAACGGCCTTCTAAGCCGTAGGTCGAGGGTTCGAATCCCCCCAGGCTCGGTATGGTGGGTATGGTGCAGTTGGTTAGCGCGCCAGATTGTGGTTCTGGATATCATGGGTTCGAGTCCCATTACCCACCCTTTTCTTTTATAAGAAGCACTAGTTAAGCAGTGTCATAGTTGAGTTTACTAATGGGCTATCGCCAAGCGGTAAGGCACAGGACTTTGACTCCTGCATTCGCTGGTTCGAATCCAGCTAGCCCAGTTTGCCTGGATTAGCGGGTATTATAAGAAAATAAGGGCGTGTAGCTCAGTTGGTAGAGCACTTGACTTTTAATCAAGTTGTCCGGGGTTCGAATCCCCGCACGCTCAGTTAATAAGCATGATTTAAGAATGAACTTAGATCATGCTTTTTTTCTTTTACTAAATAAAATTCACAAAATAAAAGAAGCCTCTAAAAACAGAGACTTCAAATGCTCGCATTGATCACAAGTAAACTTATTTTTTCAAGTATGGTGCAATTGCAGAGCTGATTTCTTCAAGTTCATCTTTACCATGTACGGTTAAAGTCAAAGGTCTTGTCAGATCAAGGCTGAAAATTCCCATGATCGATTTTGCATTTACGATATATCTTCCAGAAGAAAGATCAATCTCAGATTTAAAATGTGCGATCGTATTTGCAAATGCATTCACGTCTGCAATGGAATCAAGAGAAATAATAAAGTTGGTATCCATGTTTAAACCTCCTTAATGGTTAAATCTCTTTTATCCTACAATTTTTTTGATAGAAAGTCAAATTCGATAGATAACAGAAAAGAAGTATGATAAAATATAAGACAACGGAGGGAAAAAGATGACGGAAAAACAAAAAATGTTGATGGGAATTTTATATAATGCAGAGGATCAAGCTCTGATAGAAGAGAGGAACCATGCAAAATCTCTAACCAGACAGTTTAATGAACATTGGGAAGATAAAGGACGTCGGAATTATCTGATAGGACAGATATTTGGAAGTCTTGGGAAGAATGTTCATCTGGAAGCGCCCATTTATCTGGATTATGGATATAGGACAACGATTGGAAGTGACTTTTTCTCAAACTTTAATCTGACGATTTTAGATGGTGGAGGAGTTGAAATTGGGAATCATGTTTTTATAGGTCCGAATGTAGGAATTTATACTGCGAACCACCCAGCAGATGTGAAGAGACGAGAAGATCGGAAGAGC
>ERZ810710.749-NODE-749-length-1596-cov-4.53018_pt1 | contig 1596 bp, 1 predicted proteins | sample MGYA00520190_ERZ810710 | MGnify/ENA primary metagenome ERZ810710 (study PRJEB31588, sample SAMN03399942) | human gut metagenome | study: EMG produced TPA metagenomics assembly of the PRJNA231909 data set (A prospective, longitudinal analysis of the...
TCAGCTCGTGATTGGGACTAAGTCGTAACAAGGTAGCCGTACCGGAAGGTGCGGCTGGATCACCTCCTTTCTACGGAGAATACGGCCGGATGTTCGTCCGGCGGTGCGAGCCCCGGCGTCGCGGCAGTCGCGGCGGTTTGGGGCTGCTGGTGTGGAAGAGATCATGGGCTTTCGGTGCGTCCGTCGTGGGATGTTCCGCGGGAGTGGTGTGGATGCGCTTTTGGGCTCCCGGATCGCCACCCCAGGCTTCGGCCTGGCGCGATTCGATGCCCATCGTGCCTGATGGCGGGCTGGTCCCGTCCGGACGGCGTGGTGGTGCGTGGTGGCTTGAGAACTGGATAGTGGACGCGAGCAAGACGGGGTTTCCTTTGATTCCTCGTTCTTGCTGTTGATTTCGAATCGAACTCTATTTTTAGTGTTTGTTTCGATCGTTTTGTGATCATTTTAGTGTGATGATTTGTCGTCTGGGAATTTGCTAGGAAGGATCCTTGCGGCCATGCGCACCGTGTGGTGCGTGTTGCCTGCAAGGGCGTATGGTGGATGCCTTGGCAGACAGGACCGATGAAGGACGTTTGAGGCTGCGATATGCCTCGGGGAGCCGCCAACAGGGCTTTGATCCGAGGATTTCCGAATGGGGGAACCCACCGGCCGTCATGGGCCGGTACCGCCGTGTGCGGGGGGTACGCAGGGAAGTGAAACATCTCAGTACCTGCAGGAAAGGATATTCCGTGAGTAGTGGCGAGCGAAAGCGGATGATGGCCAAACCTTGCGCGTGTGATACCCGTCGGGGGTTGCGCGCGGGGTGTTGCGGGATCGCGTGCGCCGGCTCCGACGGGCCGGCCGGCAGTTGCAGAAAACCATGTGTCAGGGGAACCGGGTTGAATACCGGGCCGCAGAGGGTGAGGGCCCCGTACCTGAACGCGCATGGTCTGCCGATCGCGTCTCCCAAGTAGCACGGGTCCCGTGGAACCCCGTGCGAATCCGCCCAGACCGTTGGGTAAGCCTGAATATTCCTGTCTGACCGATAGCGAACGAGTACCGTGAGGGAAAGGTGAAAAGTACCCCGGGAGGGGAGTGAAACAGTCTCTGAAACCATGCGCCTACGAACCGTCGGGGCCCCCTTGTGGGGTGACGGCGTGCCTATCGAAAAATGAGTCTGCGAGTCAGTGGCATGTGGCGAGCATAACCCGTGTGGGGTATGCGTAGCGAAGGCGAGTCTTAAAAGGCGTTTGAGTCGCGTGTCCTGGACCCGAAGCGGGATGATCTAGCCCTGAGCAGGTTGAAGCGCGGGTAAGACCGTGTGGAGGACCGAACCCACCTGGGTTGAAAACCGGGGGGATGACTTGGGGCTAGGGGTGAAAGGCCAATCAAATTCCGTGATAGCTGGTTCTCTCCGAAATGCATTTGGGTGCAGCGTCGGGTCATTACGTCCCGGGGGTAGAGCTACTGGATGCTTGCGGGCCCGTATCGGGTACCAACAGCAACCAAACTCCGAATACCGGTGACGCGTATCCCGGCAGTGAGTCGGCGGGGGATAAGCTTCGTCGTCGAAAGGGAAACAGCCCAGATCGTCGTCTAAGGTCCCCAAGCGTGTGC
>ERZ810710.864-NODE-864-length-1392-cov-2.56844_pt1 | contig 1392 bp, 2 predicted proteins | sample MGYA00520190_ERZ810710 | MGnify/ENA primary metagenome ERZ810710 (study PRJEB31588, sample SAMN03399942) | human gut metagenome | study: EMG produced TPA metagenomics assembly of the PRJNA231909 data set (A prospective, longitudinal analysis of the...
GAGAAGTGGTATAGTGAGGCATTTGCACGGCGCTGTGTAGAGGTACAGGACGATGTAGAGCAGGGGTGGCGCTACAACCCCGAAACAGGACAGGCCACCCCGGACACAAGACCGCCGGAACCTGAACTAACTCCGCAATACGCCGCCGCTATGCGGGCCTATGCGGCCACCAGCACGGCCATACCTGACACCTACGCCCTGGACATGCCCGATCTGTTTCCGGCGTGGGAGACTGTTTTGGAGGCAGGAGAGGAGCTCCCGGCGGGCCGTATCCTCAACGACGGCGGCCAGCTCTACCGGGTGGTGCAGGCGGTAACGCCTCAAGAGGAGATGCCCCCGCACGACGACGGCATGCTCGCCATCTACCGGCCCATTGACCGTGAGCACGCCGGCACAGAGGACGACCCCATCCCGTGGGTGTACGGCATGGACTGTTATGCGGGCAAGCACTACAGCTACAATGGCAAGGTCTACAAGGTGGCCGAGGGCGGGGACATGATTCCCTGCACGTGGCCGCCCGACAGCCCCGGCATGTGGCAATGGGTGGAGGTGTAACATGGCTATCGTTGTAAACGGCAAAAAAGTTGCTGGGGTGGGCCTGCCTGGCAAGGACGGAGCTCCAGGAGCAGACGGCAAGGATGGTGCACCTGGCAAGTCCGCCTATCAGGCGGCGGTTGACGGGGGCTTCACCGGCAGCGAACAGGAGTTTAACCAGAGTCTGGCATCCATCGGCGACATCAACGCCGCGCTGGACGCCATCAATGGGGAGGTGGTCTGATGGGCACGACTGCGGACAAGCTAACCTATCTCAGCGCTACAAAGGACACCCTAAAGGCCGGCCTCACAGCTAAAGGCGTGACGGTGCCCGAAGGTACCACCTTCCGCCGGATGGCGGAGATGGTGGGGGAGATTCAGAGCACACCGGCCTATGAACTGGTTGAGGTCTCAACTTCCGGTTCGAATACACAATTTATCACCTTAAAAGATGGTGCTCTGCTTGCTACATTTGACAGGGATGCCACGGTTCAGGTTGTTAAAGGTACGATTTTTACCTTTGCTAACAATATGTCATCCCCGTCTATAACGGGTGACCTAAAAAACCTGGGCGTGGATACAAAAGGATACCCCATGATAAAAGTGAACGGGGCAGGGAGCATTAAAACAGGAGGAAGCAACTGAAAATTTGCCCTATGCGCCTAAACTTTTCCCTCAAACCTGGACGGCGCTTCCAGCGGCTTCCCGGTGCGCCAATCGCGGTTGGGGTCGTGGGAGGCCCAAGCCTCTGCACCGCACTGCTCGCACTTCTGCCCCTCCCACAGCCATTCTCGCTGACCGTTGCCCCATGTCGATGGGCACACAGCTCCACACTTGGAGCAGATCACAACGATATTC